>ENA-OQET01000027-OQET01000027.1-human-gut-metagenome-genome-assembly--contig:-NODE-27-length-78083-cov-5.922738_pt1 | contig 78083 bp, 75 predicted proteins | sample MGYA00242800_ERZ504645 | MGnify/ENA primary metagenome ERZ504645 (study PRJEB26092, sample SAMD00036308) | human gut metagenome | host: Homo sapiens | study: EMG produced TPA metagenomics assembly of... | reverse complement strand
CACGGGGCATCGTCACCGACTCGGGAAACATCGCCGAAGAAGCTACCTTCCTCGACGTCCCCTGCATCACCCTCAATACCTATGCCGAGCATCCCGAAACCTGGCGCATCGGTACCAACGAGCTGGTAGGCGAAAATTCCTTCGCTCTCTCCGCCTCGCTCGACAAGCTGCTGCACGGAGAATGGAAGCACACCACCCTGCCCGACCGCTGGGACGGACGAACGGCGGAACGCATCGTACAGACACTACTGAACGGCAACAATTCATAATCCTCCATAAATTCTATCCCAAGCTTGCAAACGTCTATCCCAAACCTACGGACGCTTATCCCAAGCTTGGGTCTTTCTATCCCAAGGCTTGGGATAGAACTTTCTCCATACGTTGTGCAACTTTATCCTTTATATCCGGCAACTTTTCTATAAGGATTCTGTACGTTTTTTATCTGTATCCGGCAAACAAGACATACGACTTTCACGTTCATTTAACCATATCTCCCGTTTCTTTAGTCTATATTTGCTTCTTGATTAACCTTAATTTGTTAACTTTGCGCCCGAATTATCTGTAACTTATGAAGCAAAGATATACAATTTACGCCCTTTTCCTGCTGTCACTGTTCGTCTCCATCAGCGCATCCGCCCAGATAAAGGGTGTCATCACAGACTCCCTCACGAACGAACCGCTGATGTACATCACCGTACAGTATGAAGGGAAAGGTGTAGGCGGCATCTCCAACGCAAACGGTGAATACCAGGTGGAAACCCGCAAAGGCTGGGATGAGCTGACGTTCTCCGCCGTAGGCTATATCACCAAGAAAGTAAAACTGAAACCCGGCACCCGGGTGCTGAACGTCAAACTGCAATCGGATGACATCATGCTCTCCGAGGTCGTGGTGAAGCCCAAAAAGGAGAAATATTCCCGCAAGAACAACCCCGCCGTGGAGTTCATGAAGAAGGTCATCGAGAACAAGAAGGCACTGAAACTGGAAGAGAACGACTACTACCAGTACCAGAAGTACGAAAAGATGAAGATGTCGCTCAACGACGTCACCCCTGACAAAATGGAGAAAGGCATCTACAAGAAATTCTCCTTCTTCAAAGACCAGGTGGAGGTATCACCCAAGACCAACAAAATGATTCTACCCATCTCCATCAAGGAGACGGCCAGCAAGACCATTTTCCGTAAAAACCCCAAGAGCGAAAAGACCATCATCGAAGGTATGAACTCCACCGGTATCGAAGAGTTCTTCAACACCGGAGACATGCTGGGGACCATCCTTACGGACGTATTCTCCGACATCAACATCTACGACGACGACATCCGGCTGCTGCAACGCCGCTTCGTCAGCCCCATCGGTCGCGGAGCCATCAGCTTCTACAAGTACTATCTGATGGACACGCTCATGGTGGATAGGCAGGAGTGCGTGCATCTGACTTTCGTTCCCCAGAACCCGCAGGACTTCGGTTTCACGGGGCACCTCTACGTGGTGAAGGACTCCACCTATGCCGTGAAGAAATGTACCATGAACCTGCCCAAGAAGACGGGTGTCAACTTCGTGGAAAACCTCGACATCGTGCAGCAGTTCGAACAACTGCCCGACGGAAACTGGGTGCTGACCGATGACGACATGACCGTGGAACTGCACTTTGTGAAAGGCATCCAAGGCCTGGAAGTACAGCGGACCACCAAGTACAGCGACTATCAGTTCACAGAGATAGAACCCCGCCTCTTCCGCCTGAAAGGAAATGTCATCAAGGAGGCGAACATGCTTGCCAAGAGCGACGAGTATTGGGCGAAAGTGCGCCAAGTGCCTCTCACCAAGAAGGAGAGCACGATGGACGTATTCATGAACCGTATCGAACAGATTCCCGGCTTCAAGTACGTCATCTTCGGAGCGAAAGCCTTGATTGAGAACTTCGTGGAAACGGGCAGCAAGAAACATCCCAGTAAGTTCGACTTCGGTCCTATCAATACAATGATAACCAGCAACTACGTCAACGGCACCCGTTTCCGTCTGAGCGGTATGACAACCGGTAACCTCGACCCGCATTGGAGCCTGAGCGGTTACGGCGCCTACGGAACCAAGGACAAGAAATGGTTCTACTCCGGGCAGGTGGCCTACTCCTTCAACAAACGCGAATACGTATTGTGGGAGTTCCCGAAGCACTACATCGCCTTCAAGTACACCTACGACGTGATGTCTCCCATGGACAAGTACCTCGCCACGGACAAGGACAACTTATTTGTCGGCTGGAAATGGACCACGGTAGACCAGATGTCCTACATGCGCGATGCCACCCTGACCTACGAACTGGAGACCAATACCGGCTTCTCCGTCCAGGCCATGGCACGCCATCGTAACGACCAGCCTGCCGGACAACTGCAATACTGGAAGAACAACGGAGAAACCCCCGGACAGTGGGATGAAAAGAATACGCTGGTGCACGACATCACCACTACCGAGCTGGGTGTGACCCTGCGTTACGCTCCCGGCGAAACCTTCGTCAACACCAAACAGCGCCGCGTGCCCGTATCGTTGGATGCGCCCACCTTCACCCTCTCCCACACCGCCGGATTCAAGGGCGTGCTGGGTGGAGAGTACAACTTCAACCTGACGGAAGCCAGCATCCGGAAGCGCTTCTGGCTCGGCTCGTGGGGCAAGCTGGACGTAACGGCACGTGCCGGTGCGCAATGGAACACCGTTCCCTTCCCCCTGCTGAACCTACCGATGGCAAACCTCTCGTACATCACGCAGAACAACGAGTCCTTCAACCTCATCAACAACATGGAGTTCCTGAACGACCGTTACGCCTCCCTCAACCTAAGCTACGACATGAACGGAAAACTCTTCAACCGCATCCCGCTCATCAAGAAGCTGAAGTGGCGTGAGATGTTCCGCATCCGTGGTCTGTGGGGCACGCTGACGGACAAGAACAACCCATACAAGAGCAACAATCCCGACTTGTTCCTCTTCCCCATGCGCGACGGTGTACCCACCAGCCACGTCATGGGCAAGACTCCCTATGTGGAAGCCAGTGTAGGTATCTACAATATCTTCAAGCTGCTCCACATAGAATATGTACGCCGACTGACCTATACGGATATACCGGGAGTGAAGAAGGGCGGTATACGCTTCATGATATTAATGATTTTTTAAGAGTTACATACTATGCAACCATTAGCAGAACGGCTTAGACCAAGAACATTAGATGAATATATCGGTCAGAAACATTTAGTGGGACCGGGTGCAGTGCTGCGTAAGATGATTGATGCAGGACGTATCTCTTCGTTTATCTTATGGGGCCCTCCGGGAGTGGGAAAGACAACCCTGGCACAGATTATCGCCAACAAGCTGGAAACCCCTTTCTATACACTTAGTGCCGTGACCAGCGGTGTGAAGGATGTACGCGACGTGATAGAGCGTGCCAAGAGCAACCGCTTCTTCTCGCAAGCCAGTCCCATCCTCTTCATCGACGAGATACACCGTTTCAGCAAGTCGCAGCAAGACTCGCTGTTGGGAGCCGTGGAGCAAGGCACCGTGGACGCTGATAGGCGCCACCACGGAGAACCCTTCGTTCGAGGTCATCCGCCCGCTACTATCCCGCTGCCAGCTCTATACCCTGAAGTCACTGGAGAAGGACGACCTGCTGGAACTGCTGCAACGCGCCATCACCACGGACACCGTGCTGAAGGAACGGAAAATAGAACTGAAAGAAACCACTGCCATGCTCCGCTTCAGCGGAGGAGACGCCCGCAAGCTGCTCAACATCCTCGAACTGGTGATAGATTCCGAAGCCACCGACCCTGTCCTCATCACGGATGACATGGTGACCGAACGCCTTCAACAGAACCCTCTTGCTTACGACAAGGACGGCGAGATGCACTACGACATCATCTCCGCTTTCATCAAATCCATTCGCGGCAGCGACCCGGATGGCGCCATCTACTGGCTGGCACGCATGGTAGAAGGCGGTGAAGACCCTGCCTTCATAGCCCGCCGCCTCGTCATCTCTGCCTCCGAAGACATCGGACTGGCCAACCCCAACGCGCTGCTGCTTGCCAACGCCTGCTTCGACACGCTGATGAAAGTGGGATGGCCCGAAGGACGTATCCCCCTGGCAGAAGCCACCATATACCTCGCCACCAGTCCTAAGAGCAATTCAGCCTATATGGCCATCAACAATGCCCTGGAACTGGTACGCGAAACGGGCAACCTCCCCGTCCCCCTGCACCTACGCAATGCGCCCACCAAGCTGATGAAGCAGTTGGGCTACGGCGAGAAGTACAAGTACGCCCACGACTACCCCGGCAACTTCGTCAAGCAGCAATTCCTGCCCGACGAATTGAAAGACCGCCGTATCTGGGAGCCACAACTCAACCCTGCCGAGCAAAAGCATAAGGAACGGATGCAGCAACTCTGGGGAGAGAAAAAGAAATGGTAAACTATCAATTCAAATTAAAAATTGAAAATTAGAGATTAAAAGTCGGATACAGAAAATCCCCACAACAAATAACTCATAACTCCATGAATATAGTAGTATTAGACGGCTATGCCGCCAACCCCGGCGACCTCTGCTGGGACGAATTGCAAGCCTTGGGCGAGTGCACCATCTACGACCGCACCGCCCCTGCGGAAGTATTGGAACGCGCCGCTGGTGCAGAAATCCTGCTGACCAACAAAACTGTACTCACCGCTGAACACATGGCGGCACTGCCCGAACTGAAGTATATCGGTGTGCTGGCCACCGGATATAACATCGTAGACACCACTGCCGCCAAAGAACGCGGAATCATCGTCACCAATATTCCCGCCTACAGCACCGACTCCGTAGCCCAAATGGTCTTTGCCCACATCCTAAACATCACCCAGCAAGTGCAACACCACTCCGAAGAGGTGCACCGGGGCCGCTGGACAGCAAGCAAGGACTTCTGTTTCTGGGACACGCCGCTCATCGAACTGCGCGAAAAGAAGCTCGGAATCGTAGGCCTGGGCCACACCGGTTTCACCACCGCCCGCATCGCCATCGGCTTCGGTATGAAGGTATGTGCCTACACCTCCAAGACCAACTTCCAGCTTCCTCCCGAAATCCGCAAGATGGAGCTGGACGAGCTGTTCCGCGAATGTGACATCATCAGCCTGCACTGTCCCCTCACCGACTCCACCCGCGAGATGGTAAATGCAGAACGGCTCCGACTGATGAAGCCCACCGCCATCCTCATCAATACCGGACGCGGCCCGCTCATCAACGAACAAGACCTTGCCAATGCACTTAACAACGGCACCATCTATGCCGCCGGCGTAGACGTACTCTCGCAGGAGCCTCCCCGTGCCGACAATCCATTGCTCTCTGCCCGTAACTGCTACATCACTCCGCACATTGCCTGGGCAAGCACGGCCGCGCGCGAACGCCTCATGCAGATTATGCTCGAGAACATCAAGGCCTACCAAGACGGCAAGCCGGTGAACGTAGTGAATAAATAAGCAAACAACATGGGAAAGTCCGCCGTAAAAGGTCTGTTCTACATCTGTCTGATAGCAGCGACATTTATCTTGGGCGCCATCACCATAGTGGCAGCCTTCTCAGGAAACATGGCTCCGGTCGATTCCGTCATCATGCCATTACTGGGGCTGGCAGTGCCCGTACTCCTGATTGTCAATCTGATAACGGCACTCTGCTGGGCATTGGCCCGTAAGCGCTGGGCACTGATTCCGCTGGTGGCATTCTTCTGCAACTGGGGATATCTGACGTCTGTCTTCCAGCTCCACCTGCCGAAAGACAAAACCCCGGCAGGCAAGTATCTGAAGATAGCCACCTACAACATACACAACTTCGGAGGTGAGATTACCGGTTATTCCTGCAAGGAGATAGCCCGGTACATGCAGCAGGAAGGCGTGGATGTGCTGTGCTTCCAGGAGTTCGGAGACAACAGCGACTTCCCCACGGACAGCATACGGCGCATACTCTCGCATTGGTCACACGCGCTCATCCCTTCCGAAGACTCCAAGGGCGTACTGCCTATCGCCGTATTCAGCCGCTATCCATTGGCGAACCACCGTTTCATCACTTACCAGCAAAGCTCCAACTGTAGCATGATGTGCGATGTAGCGATGGGTACGGATACCATACGTCTGATAAACAACCACCTGCAGACCACCAGCGTTAGCCAGAAGCGCAGGAAGTGGGAACGCGAGCTGGCCACCGACGACACCCGCCGCGAAGTCCAGGCAGCCAAAGATGCCGCAGGCACCCTGCACGAAAACTTCATGAAGCGGGCCACGCAGACTTACGTCATCAGCCACTACGCCAAGACCAGCCCCTATCCCGTGCTGCTATGCGGCGACTTCAACTCAATACCTTCCTCCTACACCTACCATCATTTGAGGAAAAGCCCTCAAAGACGGATTCCGCACTGCCGGAAACGGATACATGTACACCTACCGCTATGCCAAACGCATGTTGCGTATTGACTACATCTTCCACTCCCCCAGCCTGAAGGGTATTGCATACTACTCTCCGGACCTGGATTTGTGCAGCGACCACAATCCAGTGATTATGGAGGTTGAAATACAATAAAGTAAAGAAAGCCAAAAACAATAAGGGCTGTCCCGGAAATCCCGGAACAGCCCTTGCCTTATCATATTCTGCCATTCAGCGGAGGTTATCTGCACCCGATTAGTTGAACACGTAACGGATACCGACTTGCAACTTCCAGCATTCGCTGTAGTTCTGATAGGTGTCGTAAGTCTTGGTAGGATATTCACCGTTCACCTTATACATGGAGAATACCGGAGTCAGGTCAGTGGCGCTCTTCACCCCTTCATACTTCAGGATTCGGTTGCTGTTGGAAACGGTGTTGGTCTTGGAGATACCCCATTTGGAGTTGATGAGGTTACCCACGTTCATGATGTCGAAACTCAACTGGAAGCAATGCTTAGTCTTGCCAATCTTGAATTCGAAGTCCTCCAGCAGACGGAAATCGAAACGGTGTACCCACGGAGCGCGAGCGGCATAAGCCTCAGCATACTGTCCTTTGTGATTCTTCAGGTACGAATCCTGCTCTACGAATTTCCAGAAAGCAACGCGGTCTTCCTCTGTCTTGAAGTTGATTTCACTATCATCTTTCGGAATATACATCAGGTCGTTGTTGATGCCGTCGCCGTTCATGTCGTTGGTGTAGCAGAAGCTGTAACCGCCGGAAGAATAACCGGAATAGAACAGATTCAGGTGTGTGCCGCGAAGCAGGCCTTTGTGTCTGAAGGGAATGTAGTAGCCCACAGAAGCAATCACCTTGTCGGGAACCACATACTGTGAACGTTGTGCATCCACATAATTGGAACCGTCAATCGTGTTCAGTCCCTGCCAAGTGGAGATAGGGTCGCTGCCCGGAAGACCGGAAACTTCTTTGGACTCCGTGTGCGTATAGGCCAGCATCAGCATCAAGTCATCCACCGGCTGGGCATTCACCGTGATGTTTGCCGTATAGCCGTAGCCTTTGGATGTATTGTCGAGTACCACGGCATTCTTGCCATTGTAATGCACGAAGTCGCCTGCATATTTCACATTCTTGTCGGGGTTGTCATAAAGAGAATAAGAGTACACCATGCGGTTATCCGCACCATTGAAACGTTGCATACCCGTATGCAGCAGTTCCGTAGTTGTCACGTCTTTTCCATCAGCGCCCTTGACGGTGGTCAGCTTATTGTACTTCCATTCGTCGGGGTTCTTGATATTGATGTTGTTGATGGTAACGGCATTCACATTCTTTGTAAACATGAACTCTCCCGTCACGGTCAAGGGGAAAGATACGGGTACCTGATAGTCCACCGCGATAGACGACTTCCACACCTGCGGCATCTTGAAGTCCTGAGCCACACCGGAAATCTTGCTTCCCGCCACGTGTTTCTCAATCGTGGTAGGGAGGTTGAACTTGTCGATTATCTGGTTCATGTCCGTAATCATGCCACCTGCCAACTGGTCCAGACGGGAATCATGGCCCACCACCTTTCCATTGTCATATTGGGTCTTAAAGGTAACGGAGTTCTGTACCATAGAAGCATTGGTCGGCATATTGGTGAAGAAAAACCAACGGCAGACGTCCGGTAAACACACCCGTACCTCCACGTACTTTCAGCGACTTGTCCTTGAACACGTCCCAAACGAAACCTATACGGGGAGAAATCTGCCATCTGGAATCCGGCCACTTGCCAGTGTCGATGTGCTGCCCGTCGAAGTCAAGCTCATAGATGGCATCGTTTCTCTGGAGGTCGTCGTTGTCGAACATCAAGTTGTCGAAACGGATACCGTAGGTCAGTTTCAGACTGTTGCCGAGGTTCCATTCATCCTGGGCATAGAAACCAAGCTGGTTGAAGGTAACCTGAGCATTGGGGTTGGCCACACCGTTGAAGCCATAAGTCAAAGCGAATGATTCGGGAGCTGCGCCACTCAGGAAATCTTCCAGACTGTTATAGCGGTAATATCCCGTACCGTTACGCATATAGGCGTTGTTGGCAAACTGGTGCTCATAGCTAAGACCTGCCGTCAGCTTGTGGTTACCGGTGAAGAAGGTGAAGTTATCGGTAATGTTCGTAATCTTGTTCTTCACACCGTTGTTGTAGGTGAACAACTCGTAACCGGCGCTCATATACGGTTCCAGAATCTGGTTTCCGTTCTCGTCCTTGCCTGCCATGATGTCGATAAAAGGGAAAGGAGAAGAGTTGGTGCCGCGCATGTCCTCTATATTGGTGTAGGTGAACAGCAGCTGATTGGAAATCTTATCGGTGAAGCGGCTGTTCAAATCTGCCGCCCAAGACTGCACCTTGTTGTCCATGGAATACATGCTGTTGGCAAACGCCATAGACTGTGTACCTACGCGGTAAGTATTGTTCAGGCGATATCCCGTATCGGAAGAGTTGCCGTTCGGGGCATTCCAAGCCGTATTCTTCGTATTGTTGTAGCGGAGGCTCAAGCGATGGCGGTCCGTGATGTTCCAGTCGATGCGGGCCAGCAGCTTGGTGTTCTCCTCGTCGGCAGGGAAATTGGTGTAGGAGCCTGCATCATAGCCGTATTTGTCCTTCAGATGGTTGTACACCTTCTCCATGTCCGACTTCAGTGTACGGGACACCATACCTTTCGCATCTTCACCGTCCTCGCGCGCGCGATACTTTATAACCTCTCCCGGAGTCTTCTCTTTTTCGTAGTTCACGAAGAAGAACAGTTTGTTCTTGATGATAGGACCGCCCAGCGTGAAGCCGTAGGTAGTCTTGGACTCGTCGGAACGTGCTCCCAGGTCCTCGCCGTTGATGCGGTTACCGCGCATGTCCTGGTTGCGGTAATAGGTATAGGCAGTACCTCTGAACGTGTTCGTACCACTCTTGGTAATGGCATTGATGCCGCCGCCGATGAAGTTCGTCTGACGTACGTCGAACGGGGCGACAACCACCTGCACTTCTTCGATGGCATCCATCGAGATGGGATTTCCGCCACCGGGAAGGTTGGAACTCAGTCCGAAGTTGTTGTTGAAGTTGGCACCGTCGATGGTGAAGTTCGTGGAACGTCCGTCACCTCCGGCAAAGCTCATGCCGTTGGCGTAGGGAGAAAGGCGGGCGATGTCGCTGATACTGCGGTTCACGGTAGGGAGCTGCGTTATCTGTGCAGAAGAGATGTTGGTAGTGGCACCCGTCTTTTCGGCGGTAAACTTGGTCTTGGCAGCCGTCACAATCACTTCGTTCAGCAGCTCGGAAGATTCGCTCATCTCTACGTTCAGGTTATACACCTCGCCCAGTTGGAGAGTGATGTCCTTATAAATAACTGTCTGATAGCCGATATAGGAAATCTCTACCCGATAGGGACCACCGGTGCGCATACCCTGGATGGAATAGCGTCCGTCGACATTGGTCACGGTTCCGTAGCGCGAACCGGAAGGCTGGTGCACCGCCTGGACAGTGGCACCAATAATGGGCTCATTACTTGCATCCGTCACCTTACCCGCCATAGAAGCTGTGGTGACCTGCGCATCTACACCCACGGTGGCCAGTAACAGCAGCACCGTCAGTATAATTCTTACTCTCTTTAACATAATGTCTTTTAAATTAGTTTCTTAAAACGTTATATTTCTTAAAACATTGGCAAAGATACGCAAAATTATATATAAAGGCATTACAACGCGATTACATTTTTTAAGGATTTATTCAATACAAGGCAGTACCACTGTGAAACGGCTTCCACGGCCTTCCTCGGACTGGAGTTCGATGCGTCCTCCCATCTTTTCGACAATGAGCACACAGATGGACAAGCCCAGCCCGACGCCTTGGGAAAACTCGCTGCGCTTGTAGAAACGCTCGAAAATCATCTTCTGCTCGCTGTGCGGAATGCCTATGCCGGTGTCTTCCACATAAAGATGTACCTCGCTCATGCCGGACGGACAGCAATACCCCAGCCGGATGCTGCCTCCTTTCGTAAACTTGTTGGCATTGTTCAGGAAGTTGGTGAGTACCTGTGTCAGTCGCATGGGGTCTACATTCACCTGCACATCTTCGGGAGGGAAATCCTTGAGGAACTGCAACGGCGGCCGGATAAGCAGGCTATGCGTCTGATAGACGTCATCGAGCAACCGGCACACGCTCTCCCGCTGAAAGGTGAACGAGAGGTTACCCGACTCGATGCGCGACAGTTCCAGCACATCGCCCACCAGCTTCAGCAGCAGTTTGGTATTGGTGTTGATAATGTCCACAAACTCCTGCCGCTCTTCGTTTGAAAACTCCGGCTCATTGGCCAGCATATCCGAGAAGCCGACAATGGCATTGAGCGGAGTGCGGATCTCGTGGCTCATGTTGTTGAGGAACGACTGTTTCAGTTCGGCCTGCTCCGCCAGCTCGCGGGATTCTATCAGCTCCTGCTCGTGGTCTTTCAGTTCCTGGATATTCTGCAGCAATCCGGCTATGATGGGTGCGTGTCCGGGGGTGTGGATGGTATTGTAGCTGAACTCCCACCACTGGAACTCACCGGTGAAGTTACAGCGATACTGCCCCTTGTGGTGCGTGCGTTCATGCCTTGCCGCTATGTTCTTGCGGAAGGCGGGTAAGTCGTCGGGATGGATGTAGGGAGTGATTTCATCGAGCAGAAGACGGCCGGGGCGATGATGAATAAGCTCGCAAAACTGCGAGTCGCAGGACACGGAATCTCCCTCCAGTCGCCAGGCGTAGGTAGAATTTCCTTCGATGGCCAGGCAGAGGGTCTCATGCTCGTAGAGGAGGTTTCGCAATGCCTCACGCTTGCGCCTGCGTTCGCGCAGCAGGCTGAAGGAGAGCAAGACTATCACCGTCAGCACGAAGACTGCGCCCAAGATGGAACCGATAAGTATAGGATAGCGGTAGCGCTCCGAAAAAGGGATATACATCACAGTGTACTCTGCCGGAATGCTCTCGAGCGGGATGCCATACTTCTGCAGCACATGCCAGTTCAGCACGTACTGCTTGGCGCATTCCGTCACCTGCTGCCGGGGCATCCGCCCTTCGAGGCGTTCCTTGATACCGGTCGCCATGTATCTTATCTGGCTTTCCAGTGGAGTGAAATATCCTCCCAGCAAGTAGTCGGCAAAGCCGAAGCCCTCGTTGATGGTCTGAAACGTGGGATTGTCGAAGAGCATGCCCACACGCTTGGTGGTATAGTCTCGCTTGGTGTAGAGCAGCAACGTATTGTCGCCGCGTCCCAGCCACATCAGATGGCGTATCGCTATGGAGTCGCTCGTCATGCGCACAATCTTCGTGGTGTCCAGCAACACGTCTATGTTCTGCCGTTTCAGTATAGGGCTGATAGTCTCCCTCTCGCGCACACGGTGATAGGAGGAACCGGCAAAGTAAGCACCCTCGGTAGAGGTCACGATGGCGAACCCCTGCCCACGACACTGCTCATTCAACGCATGCCATATCTTGCGGTCCAGAAACACTTGTCCGTTCATCAGGCAGATGCGCGACTTTCCCATGATACTCTCTATCATGCGTATGGTACGCAAGTAATCGGGCGTGTCGGCATAGCCCGTGATGTTGGGGTATTGCAGGAGCAGAGATATGTTGGGATAGTTCACACCGCTGAACACAACGGGTATTTCATGCGCCAACGGGTGTCTGCATGCCATCAGCGCATAGGCAGCCTGGTCGTCGAGCACGGCTATCAACTCGGCTCCCCAGGCAGAGAGGTCGTCCACGAAACCGGCCATACGGAGGTTTTCTGCCTCCTCCATGTAGCGGTCGCAGTCCAGATAGTATTCGCGTACATCGCAGTCCAAGCCGAGAAGGCTGAACTCTTTTTGCAACAGTTCCAGAGCCTTCGCAGCAGGCGGATAGCCCGGCTCGAAAGAGTGTATCAGCGCAATACGCCGTGTCTCCGCATGGGCAGGGTGTGCACACACGAGGCAGAGAGAAAGAATCAATATGTATCCGGCAACTGCCTTTATGTGCTTCATATCCGGAAGGTCCTTTTCGACTTGTATCAGCAAAGATACGAATGTTTTTTAAGAATAATGGACTATTTCTTCTGTTTCTGTAACAAAGAATACGTTTTCTTAAATCATTGACACATCCCAACTTATCTTTCAGAGGATTTACCGAATATCCCTAAAGAACCGATTCTTCGTCCAGTATTCCAAAGTGGAGATCTATTTGTTCTTAACCTTCGGCAACACCGCATTCAGTACCATATATCCCAACATACCGGCAACAATCGTTCCCAGCAATACACCAAACTTCGCCTGGTTCAGCAGATCCGGATATTCTCCTGCAAAAGAAAGGTTGGCTATAAATAAAGATACCGTAAAACCGATCCCCCCCAACAAGGATACTCCGGCAACACTTCTCCAATTCATTCCCGGAGGCATTGAGGACAAACCACTCTTGACCGCCAGCCAGGTAAACAGAAAAATACCGATAAACTTGCCAAGAAGCAATCCTGCAGCCACCGCTATACTAACAGCTCCAACAACGCCACCGCCTCCACTGAACACCACACCGGCATTGGCAAAGGCAAAGAGCGGCAGTATCACAAAGTTTACCGCACCATGCAAATTGTCTTCCAAGGATTGCAAAGGACTAATTACATGATCAGAAGCGCGCTCCACTTGTTTTAGAGTGGCAATCTGCTCATTGGTCAATATAATATTATCTGATTTGGTAACCGGAAAATCACCGATAATGTCGCGGATGCGTTTAATGTATTTCCCGGCATCCAAACGGGGACGGGCCGGTATTACAAAGGCCAGTATCACTCCGGAAATAGTGCTGTGAATGCCCGACTGAAGGAACAAATACCAAATAATTACCCCGATAAGCAGGAAGAATATCTTCTGTGTCATACCGAATTTCCCCATATAGTAAAGGAAGAAATAAAGGACAGCAGCTACAATAAGATATCCGTATGCCACTTCGGAACTATAGAAAATGGCAATAACCAGAATGCCGCCAATATCATCGACCACTGCAAATGCCGTCAGGAAAATTTTCAGACTCAAAGGCACCCGTTTACCCAGCAGACTGAGTACACCCAATGAAAAAGCAATATCCGTAGCCATCGGTATAGCCATACCGCGCGTTTCCGGAGTACCCTGAACGACCAAAAGTGAATAGACAATGACCGGCACCAACATACCGCCACATGCCGCTACAAAGGGTAAAGAAGCCTTACGAAAGGAAGAAAGTTCACCCACCAGCAGTTCCCGCTTTATCTCCAACCCCACAGCCAGAAAGAAAACAGTCATCAAGCAGTCGTTTATAAACTCAATCATTTTCAACGGATGACCGCCATGGGAGAACAAATTAAAGTCTCCGATGCGCAGATGCAGTTCCTGCAAAAGAAAGCCCTGATACAACGGAGCCATTGGTGAATTAGCAATAACGGCCGCCAAAATAGCCATTAAAAACAACAAGATGCTCGCCGCTATATTCAGCGACGAGAAGTTTTTCACAGTACGTAAAATAATCATAAAGAAGTATATTTGATTTAAGATTTCATCCTTTCGACATCAATCCAGCTTCAAGACTGCCAGGAACGCTTTCTGAGGTACCTCCACATTACCAATCTGTTTCATACGCTTCTTACCTCTCTTCTGTTTCTCAAGCAATTTTCGTTTACGGCTCACGTCACCTCCATAACATTTGGCCGTTACGTCCTTACGCACAGCCTTAATCGTTTCCCGGGAAATAATCTTGGCACCGATAGCAGCCTGAATGGCGATATCGAACTGCTGTCTCGGAATCAGGTCTTTCAACTTCTCGCACATCCGGCGTCCCAATTCGTAGGCATTGTCAAAGTGTGTCAAGGTAGAAAGAGCATCCACCGGCTCACCGTTCAGCAAAATATCCAGCTTCACCAGTTTGGAAGGACGAAAACCGTTGGGATGATAGTCAAAAGAGGCATATCCCTTAGAGATACTCTTCAATTTATCATAGAAATCGATAACTATTTCGCCAAGAGGCATGTCATAGTATATTTCTACACGGTTACCTGAAATATATTCCTGCTTCACCAGCTCGCCACGCTTGCCCAGACAAAGAGTCATGATAGGGCCGATGTAATCAGTGGTGGTAATCACCGAGGCACGGATATAGGGCTCCTCAATACGGTCTATCATGGTAGGGTCGGGCATGCTGCCGGGGTTATGCACTTCGGTCATATTTCCCTGCTTGTCATAGATATTGTAGGAAACGTTGGGCACGGTGGTGATAACGTTCATGTCAAATTCACGGTCAAGGCGTTCCTGCACAATCTCCATATGGAGCAGCCCAAGGAAACCGCAACGGAAACCAAAGCCCAAAGCTAATGAAGACTCAGGCTGGAAAGTCAGCGAAGCATCATTCAACTGCAACTTCTCCAAAGAAGAACGCAAGTCCTCGAAATCTTCTGCCTCGATGGGGTACACACCGGCAAAAACCATCGGCTTCACCTCCTCAAAACCGGCGATGGCCTCTTCGCAAGGACGGGCAATATGCGTAATCGTATCACCTACTTTCACTTCCTTAGAGGTTTTGATACCCGAGATGATATAGCCTACATCCCCCGTACGCAACTCCGGACGTGGCATCATTTCCATTTTGAGCACTCCGATTTCATCCGCATCATATTCCTTGCCTGTATTGAAGAATTTCACTTTATCCCCTTTACGAATCACACCGTTCACTATCTTGAAATATGCAATGATACCACGGAAAGAATTGAAGACAGAATCGAAAATCAACGCCTGCAACGGAGCTTCCTCGTCACCCTCCGGATGAGGGATACGCTCAATGACCGCAGCCAGAATCTCTTCCACTCCCATGCCTGTTTTGCCAGAAGCACGGATAATCTCATCACGCTTGCAGCCCAACAGTTCAACGATTTCGTCCTCCACTTCCTCGGGCATGGCGCTTGCCATGTCACATTTGTTGATGACGGGGATAATCTCCAAATCATGCTCAATCGCCATATAGAGGTTTGAAATGGTCTGCGCCTGCACTCCTTGCGAAGCATCTACAATAAGCAACGCTCCTTCACAAGCGGCGATGGAACGTGACACCTCGTACGAGAAGTCAACGTGTCCCGGAGTGTCTATCAAGTTCAGAATATACTTTTCGCCTTTATATGTATACTCCATTTGTATGGCATGGCTCTTGATGGTGATACCTCTTTCCTTCTCAAGGTCCATGTCATCCAGCATCTGTCCGTTAGTTACTTGTATAGTATTGGTAAATTCCAGCAGACGGTCTGCCAAAGTTGATTTACCGTGGTCGATATGGGCAATAATGCAAAAATTTCGTATATTCTTCATTGTCAATAACTATCTATTAATTGGGTGCGCAAAGATAGTGAAAACAGAGCAAATAAAAAAATGCGTTGATAACATATTCATGTACCAACGCATCTTTTTATAACATTCCAATCAATTCCTCGCTTAGTTCAGCTTTACAAACAATTCGCCTTCCACTTCAGAAGTAGAGACCTTGTCTTCTCTTAACAACCAGCCCAATCCCAGGAAGAAGTCCTTGTCGATCAGTTTAGTTGCTTTCTTGATTTGCTTGTGAGTCAAGCCATCTGTGCCATTCAGTGCAGTCCAAATCTGTCCTGCAACATTACCAGCTTTTTCTTTTAACATTTCTATTTGCTTTTAGTTAAACGTTATCCTCATCTCCAAAGATAGAGATGTCGGTGTTTTTATATCGCTGCAAAGATAGGTATATTTATGTTATACAACACGTTATTAGGCACTTTTTTTCTTACTAAGGAGTAAAAAAGTTCTTTTTTCTTACTTTGAGGACGTTTTTTCCAGGTATTCGGTCCAAATTTGGGCAGCTACCTCTACCATCCTGGCACACGGGCGTTTAGCATAATACTGCTCGGTACGGGCTTCCGGAACGGACGAACCTTCCGGTTTTCTCAACCCCAACAATTCAGCACATATCAAAGAGCCATTTCGTTTCTTGAATTCAGCAGCCAGCTCCTGCACCAACGCATAGTTTGCCGCCTTACCTTCACGGTCCTTGCCTTCCACAGCTCCTTTTTCCAATCCGGCCAATAGGAACATGCCGCATGCAGCACCGCATGTCTGCCTCATACGACCTATGCCACCACCAAAAGAGGCGGACATCCGGAAAGCCTGCTCTTCTGTAAAACCATACATATCTGCAAAAGCTCCCACTACCGATTGCGAACAGTTATAGCCACTCTTGAAAAGCTCCACAGCTTTTTCGATTCTGTCTTTTGTTTCCATAATCATTCTGTAATTTCCAACAACATCGGGCAATGGTCCGAGTGGACAACGTCACCCAATATTCTCGCCTCCTTCAACATCGGACGCACCGGCTCACTCACCATGCAATAATCAATACGCCACCCTTTGTTCTTGGCACGTGAGTTAAAGCGATAGCTCCACCACGTGTATTCCTGCTTGTCGGGATGAAGCCAACGGAAGGAATCTATGAATCCCGCATTGAGAAAGCGCGTCATCCACTCCCGCTCTTCAGGCAGGAAGCCACTGTTAGTGGCATTCCTGATAGGGTCGTGAATATCCATTGCCTCATGGCAGATATTATAATCACCGCAAAGAATGAGTTTAGGACGCGTACGTTCCAGCTCCAATACATATTCCTGGAATTTCTCCAACCAGACCATCTTAAAGGCCTGGCGTTCATCACCGCTGGTACCGGAAGGATGATAAACACTCACAACGGACACATCACCGAAGTCGGCACGGATAAAGCGCCCTTCGTTATCATATTCTTCAATGCCCATGCCGTACTCCACATGGTCCGGTTCTTGCTTGCTCAGAATAGCGACTCCACTATACCCCTTCTTCTGTGCAGAATATAGATAATGCTTATACCCCAAAGCATCCAGCGCTTCTGCCGGATACTGTTCCGGTTGCAGCTTTGTTTCCTGCAAACAAAGCACATCCGGCTGCTCTTGTGCCAGCCACTCGGGAAAACCTTTTGTCACGGCAGCCCTCAGCCCATTTACGTTATATGTAATAATCTTCATACTACTTATTTGATTTCTTAAAAATGAATTATTCAAGATGTCAACTCGGATACCAGCAGCATGATATTCAGCACAGTGACCACCGCAGCAATGGCATAAAGTACAAATGTACTCCATTTGCTGTTTACATACTGCCCCATCACTTTGCGCGAAGAAGTCAGTCCTACTTGCAGGAAAACCGTGAACGGCAGCTGGATGCTCAGTATCATCTGTGAAATCAGCAGTCCTTTGAACGGGTCTCCGATAAAGAAAATCAGCAGCAGTGCAATGCCCAGCGACAGAATCACACCCACCTGCGAGTGACTGTCTTTGATATGATAGGATTCTCCGAAAATACCGGCAAAGATAGAACCTGCCGCCATACCGCTGGTTATCGTGGAAGATATACCCGCCATCAGTAATGCCAATGCAAAAACCACGGCAGCACTGCTCCCCAGCAACGGCTCCAGCAAGGATTTGGCCTGCTGCAACTCTTCCACCTGAATACCGCTTTTAAAGAAAGTTGCCGCAGCCAGCAGTATCATGGCACTGTTGATGGCCCATCCCACAATCATAGAGAACAGTGTGTCGAACAATTCATATTTCAACACCTTACGGATGGATGCATCATCTTTCTTATTATATTCATGGCTCTGTATCACTTCCGAGTGCAGAAACAGATTATGCGGCATCACCACCGCACCGAGCACACTCATGATAATCAGCATGCTCCCATGCGGGAACGAAGGGGTCACCCACCCTTGTGCAGCCAGCGACCAATCTATCTTCACCAGAAACAGCTCATAGATAAAGGAGAGCCCGATGACCGAAACAAAAGCAATGATAGAACGTTCTATCTTCTTGTAGGAATTAGTGAAAAGCATGACGACTACAAATACGGTAGTCAAGACAGAGCCCCATATGATGGGAATGTCAAACAGCATCTGCAAAGCGATGGCACCTCCCAATATCTCTGCCAACGAAGTCGAGATGGAAGCCAATACCGCTGTGCCCAATATGGGACGCGACACCCAGGAAGGAGTATATTTGGTAGCGGCTTCGGACAAGCACAAGCCGGTTACAATGCCAAGATGCGCCACATTATGCTGCAATACAATCAGCATGATAGTGGATAAAGTCACGACCCACAGCAATGAATAGCCAAATTCAGACCCAGCCGCAAAATTAGACGCCCAGTTTCCCGGGTCAATAAAGCCCACAGTCACCAGCAGTCCGGGACCTATATATTTAAAAACGTCCAGACCGCCCAGATAGCGTTTGTGGTCTCTCCGTTTCAAGTCTTTAAAAATATTCTTCATTGTGTCTGTTCAATTAAGAGCGTAAAAATACTCAAATAATAACAAATACCTCCATGTTAGGTTCAAAAAAAGCCCCTGGCATCTTTCAATGTCAGGGGCTCTCATCCATTCTTTCAGGCAGTAGGCTCAATACCCCATCTCGTGCAATGCCTTGCACAATTGGTCGGGGCAGGAAGTGGAACGTCTTCCGCAGCGAATTCCTTCCAAACGGGCAATCACCGCATCTACCGGCATGCCTTTCACCAAACGTGAAAGTCCTTGCAGGTTTCCATTACATCCACCCCAAAATGCCACTTCTTTCACAATACCATCTTCCACATTCAGTTCGATGTTACTGCTACACGTACCTTGCGTCTTGTATGTATATGTCATTATTCTCCGCCTTCTTCCGGTTTCATGTTAGTATAAACCGTCTGTACATCATCAAACTCTTCGAGACGCTCTATCATTTTGTCGATGGTTTCGCGTTGCTCGGGAGTCACATCCTTCATATCGTTCGGGATATAGGTAAACTCACCGCCGACATCTTCAAAACCGCACTCTTCCAAATGTTTCTGGATAGCTGCATAGCTTTTTCGGATCACCATAAATAGTGATAGTACCTTCTTCTTCATCCTCTTCGTAGTCTTCCTCTACGTCATAGTCTATCAAGTCAAGAATAAGTTCCTCCATATCGATACCGTCTTTCTTCTTGAAAGTGAACACGCACTTGTGGTCAAACAAGAAAGCCAGTGAACCCATTGTTCCCAAGTTACCGCCGAACTTGTTGAATACGGAACGCACATCGGCTACTGTACGGGTAGTGTTATCGGTCAGTGTATCCACAAAAACAGCTACACCGTGAGGACCGTATCCTTCATAAGTCATACCCTTATAGTCGCTCTGGTCCTTACCCATCGCATTCTTGATAGCACGTTCAATATTATCCTTCGGCATGTTTTCACGCTTACAAGTAGCGATAACCGAACGCAGTGTCGGGTTGTTTTCCGGCTCCGGACCACCGGCCTTCACCGCAATAGCAATTTGTTTACCCAGTCTTGTAAAGGTCTTTGCCATGTGACCCCATCTTTTCAATTTGGCAGCTTTTCTATATTCAAACGCTCTTCCCATTGGAACTGTATTTTAAATTATGAATTATAAATTCTAAATAATGAATCAACGCAGCTTGGCATTCAACTTGTCCTCCAGGTTCTTCACCAGTTTGGACATAATCTTGTCAATCTGCTTATCGTTCAACGTGGCATTCTCATCCTGCAACAGGAAGCTCACCGCGTAACTCTTCTTACCGGCTTCCAGATTCTTACCCTCGTAAACGTCGAAGAGAGAAACCTCCTTCAGCAGCTTTTTCTCCGTCTCGTAGGCAATCTTCTCAATTTCCGCAAACTGCACTTTCTTGTCAAGCAGTAACGCCAAGTCGCGTTTCACGGCAGGGAACTTGGAGATTTCCGTATAGCTCACCTTCACATTGCGGATGGCCTTCAACAATTCTTTCCAGTTGAAATCGGCATAGTAAACCTCGTTGTCAATATCGAATGCCTTCAGCAGCTTCTTTGTTACAATACCGAAAGTAGCCAACCGCTTTCCACCCCTTGTCTGTACGGATAAACCGGCAGCATAGATATCATCAGTCAGATTGCCGACAACCAAATCATGCATGTGCAGCCCCAATCTGGCAAAGACATTCTCAACGTATGCCTTCAGCTCATATACCGAGCTGTTCTCGTCCGGATGAGCCCATGAGTTGGTCACCCTCTTGCCAGTTACCCACAAACCAAGATGATAGTCTTCGGAATAAGCGGCAAGCACTTTCTCCGGATTCTTCTTTTCCTCGTTGAAGTGATAACAATTACCGAATTCAAAGAATTTCAGGTCTGCATTCTTACGGTTGGCGTTGTGCGAGATGCTTTCCAATCCACCGAAAAGCAGTGTCTGACGCATGGCATTCAAGTCTGCACTCAACGGATTCAGCAACATTACCAAATTCTTTGACGGATAAGACTCCAAATTGTCATAGTAAGCGGCACGCGTCAACGAGTTGTTCAGAATCTCATTGAAACCACAGCCCACCAGCTGCTCGGCAACCAGGTTCTGCAGTTTGTTGGATTTATCATATTCACCCTTGGTAGTCAGACAAGACTTCAAGGTAGTCGGAATCTCCACATTATTATATCCGTAGATACGCAGGATATCCTCTATTACATCGCAATCGCGCTGCACGTCCACACGGTAAGGAGGAACATCCAGTGTAAGCCCTTCGGCTGTCTCGTCTACAATCTTCATTTCCAGACTTGTCACGATGCTCTTGATGGTATCCACCGGAATAACTTTGCCAATCAGTGAGTTCACTTTCTCATAGGCAAGTTCCACACGGAAATCCTTGGCAGGAGCGGCGCACACATCTTTTATTTCAGAAGAAATGGTACCTCCGGCAAGTTCCTTTACCATCAAAGCTGCCAGCTTCAGGCAGTAAATAGTGGCATTCGGGTCAATACCTCTTTCAAAACGGAAAGAAGCGTCTGTGTTCAACGCATGGCGACGGGCTGTCTTGCGCACCCACGTGGGATGGAAGTAAGCACTTTCAAGGAATACATCTTTGGTGGTTTCCGTAGAACCGGAATCCAGACCGCCGAACACACCGGCAATACACATCGCCTCTTCCTTATTGCAAATCATCAGGTCGCGTTCGTTCAATTTACGCTCCACGCCATCAAGAGTTACAAACGGAGTACCTTCCGGCATGGTCTTTACAATCACCTCACCGCCTTTAATCTTATCTGCATCGAAGCAGTGCAGCGGCTGGCCGAAAGCATGGACGATATAGTTGGTAATATCCACCACATTATTGATAGGACGCAGGCCGATAATACGCAACTTGTTCTGCAACCATTCGGGGCTTTCTTTCACTGTAACCCCTTTCACCGTAACGCCGGCATATCGGGGACATGCTTCGCTGTTCTCTACAGTTACTTTAATATTCAAGTCGTGATTTTCTACCGCAAAAGCGTCTACCGTAGGTTTCTTCAAAGTAGCCGGCTTACCGTTCTGTATCAAGTAGGCATACAAGTCGCGTGCCACCCCATAATGTGAGCAAGCATCGGCGCGGTTGGGAGTAATGTCCACTTCCAGCACGTAATCGCTCTTGATGTTATAATAATCCTTGGCAAGCGTACCCGGAACAGCTGTTTCCGGCAGTACGATGATGCCTGCATGGTCTGTACCGATACCGATTTCATCCTCAGCACAAATCATGCCGACAGATTCCACGCCACGAAGTTTTGATTTCTTGATGGTAAAGCATTCGTCACCGTCATACAGTTTTGTACCCAACGTGGCTACTACCACTTTCTGTCCGGCAGCTACATTCGGAGCGCCGCATACAATCTGCACGGGTTCACCTTGTCCCAGGTTCACCGTAGTGACGTGCATATGGTCTGAGTTAGGATGAGCTTCGCATGTCAGCACTTCGCCGATGACCAGTCCTTCCAGTCCGCCTTTAATGGTTTGCACCTCTTCCACACTTCCCGTTTCCAGTCCGATGGAGGTCAGTGCCGCAGCAACTTCATCCGGTGTCAAATCGAAATCGACATACTCTTTCAACCAATTATAAGAGATATTCATATCATTACATTTTTATTGTTTCCAAAAGTGACCTGCAAAGGTAATAAGATTTTTTGGTTGGCAGGGAATTATAAATGAAGAAAATAACAAAAAGGCGATGAAGTGCTTTTCCTTCACCGCCTTTCCCCTAATATTACTACATGAATCTACAATTTATACATTCATTGCATTGGCGCCTAAAGCTCCCAATATGGCGGAAGCAACAGCTATCACTACCTTCAAAATCTTGTCCCAAACGTTCTTTTTCATAGTCTTAATCTTTCAAAATTAGTAAATCCATCTTATCCTAATGGGTTCTCTCCCTGATCACCGTCGGAACCGCCACCGGAATTACCACCATCACCGGCATCATCCTTACCGTCCGTAACCACTCCCGTCCATTTCTCAAACTCCACACCTTGAATCAGGGCACGCGTAGTACCGATAGCCGCCGGTCGCGTATATTCCGGAGTAAACTGGCAGCGTAGAGCAGTCACCTGATTGGGATTCACGTCTTCAGATTTGACCACTCCCTTACCTCTCGTACGGGCCTTCATGGTGAATGTGCCCAGGCCATCCAGACGCACCGTACGGCTGTTCAGCAACTGGCTCCTCATTACCGTCATCAGGTTACGAATTACATTATGTACGTCACCCGGAGTCAGGGAAGACTTCTCGGCAATCACCTCAGCCAGCTGTTGCGCATCCACAGCCCTTCCCACTTTCTTCAAACTCAGATGCCAAAGTTTGGCACCCTCTTTCGTCGCCAGAGACGACTGTCTTGCATAATAAAATAAAGGCATACTTTCTTTCTCCTTTTTACATTTTTAATTCAACATGGTTTTTAATCTCGTTTTGTTGATCAACAATGCAAAGGTGAGGATATATTTGCCTGCAAACAAAGAAAACAGCCTCGCTGAAGCTGTTTTCTGAGATAAGTTTATAAAGCATTGATTTACAAGCTAACAGATTAGGTAAGCCAACTTAATCAAGAAAAGGAAAGCTTATTTCAAATTGATTGATGTAATCCAAAATACCTCTTCATGAAACAGACATAAATAAGACTTAACAAGAGGATGGTACATAGCAGATACCAGTAGCTTGAATCCAAACACATTATATATCCTACAATTATGATTGCCTGCACTACCATGTAAATAGAAGAAACCATTACATGAGGAATCTTCAGCTCATTCGCCATAATCTGATACAGATGTTTGCGATGCGGTAGCCCGATATTCTCATGAAGCATCAGGCGGTGAATGATAGTCAGCACACTATCCACACCGTAAACAGATAAAAGGACTATCCAGCTGAAATCTTCCGTTTCAATGATGAGCCTGCCTATCAGGAAAAGAAGGATGAAGGCAATGCTCACCGAACCCACATCACCCGCAAAGCATTTGGCACGCTTGCGGAAATTGAAGAAGCAGAAGACAAGAACGGAACAGATAACGGTATAGATGAAATCCGTTTCCACAAAAGTAACAACCTCCTTATTGATATAGGCCAACGCAGCAAGAATAACCAGAGAATAACCGCCGGTTATGCCGTTAATGCCATCCATAAAGTTATAGGCATTGATGATACCCGTACAGACTATCAAGGCTATGACTATCCACCACCAGGACAAGGAGAACAGCCCCCACTGATAAAACATCATAGCCATAGCAGAGAAATGAAAAAGCAGCCTTGTCATCTGTCCGGTGGATTTTATATCGTCCACGAAGCTGATGAACGTCACCAGTGTCAAGGCAAGCAGGAACCAGGGATATTCAAAGTCACTCGTCAGGAAATAGGCCAACGCTCCGAAATAGAAAATAATCCCACCACCGCGTAAAGTCACTTTCGTATGGGAACTGCGCTCATTGGGCTTGTCGATGATATTGCACCTATCAGCTATTCTAAAATAAAAAAGTTCTGCTAAAAACAGCAGAACCAGTATCAACACATAATACATCATCCGTTTTTAATTATCCAGTAAAGCCAAAGCTGAATACATGTAAATCCTAAAGATACAATACCCAGCCTTATCAATATGACACCTAAATATACATTCATTCTATATTGAAGTTTTCCAACACATTGGTCGGCTTCCATCCCAATTCACGTATTGCCTTTTCATTACTGAAAGTCAAGGATTTCGTAATCTTATCTAACTTCAAGGAATTGATTGGAGCTTTCCTTCCCAAGCAATCACCTGCCAGAGCCATGCATTTAGCCACCCAGTACGGTATTGATAAAGGCAATTTCTTATCCAGTTGCCTGCAAATAGTAGTCTCAAGTTCTCTGAAAGTCGGGTGATGACTATCACATACATTGTAGATGCCTCCCTTTTCTGCCAACAGAGGAACCAACTTTGCAATATCCTGCACCATCAACACACTCTTTCGTGCCCGACCGCCAGCAATACTGAGATATTTTCCACTGCGGATACCATGAATCATAGCCCCCAGATTTCCCGGAGGGTTGGGACCGGTAATCAAGGAAGGACGGATTATGCCTAAAATGACATTATGTTCGTAACACCACTTTTGCAGATACTCCTCCGCAAGACGCTTACTCATGGCGTATGGTGTGTCTCCATTCAAAGGATGGTCTTCCGTAATATTCTCGCCATAAGCACAACCGTAAACTGCCACAGTAGAAATAAAAATAAAAGCCCGTGGCACGCCTCTCCGCTCCAATGCAGTACAAAGATTCTTTGTACCTTGCAGATTTACATCAAAAAAACACCTGTTTTTCCGCCTCAGTTCTGGGCACGGAATGCGCTTTTCCTGCCGCATGCAGAACAATATCATACCGCTCATCCAAATCAGGAATCTCTTTCGCAATGTTTACAGTATAATCATCCTGCGGCAGCAAACCTATAGTGGTAACATCATACATCCTTTCCAAAAAAGGACGCACGTTATTACCCAAGAACCCGAAAGCACCTGTAAATAAGAACTTCATAAAAAAATAAATAAGAAAAGATTTATTCAAAAAGAAAATAAAACCAACGACGTCCTTTTTCGGACAATAACAAAATTGTCCCCATAAAAACGTGAATCCCCGTGATAAGCATGTTCATTGAAATATGCTAAAATATACTGGCCAAAAACGTGGTTATAAAAGCGAGAGGCTTTCTTCTATTTAGAATGAATATTCTGCCAAATATCGGCAACCAGTTCTTCAACATAAAAAATTGTAGAAGGATCAGCACCCAAGCATTCCTTCTCAACAAGCACCTTTATAAGCTAATACAAATCCTCCTCTATTTCGAAAATAAACACGACTTTCATTCAAACAAAACCTTTATATATACAGAGGTTGAGGTCTATTTAAAACTCCTCACTGAAAATAACACATCGTATATCATCACGCGCATCCACAATGACACTTGAACTCTTTCTATTGTTCGTGCAAGTAACCATAGGTTCGGTAGTTTTCTTCATTATTGAATATTGTTCTTTAGGCTTAATTTTATTCATTGTTCCAATCTTCCTACAATAATACCAATGATTCTTAAAAGTCCTAATTATCTCCCACCTATTTGTACTTTTAAGTGTAGCTTCCACTGATAATAGCTACTATTTCAATAGTTTATCATAGATCTCCAAATAAGCTCCCCCACAAGAATTTGCACTGAATAGTTCATTGGCACGTTTTTGCGCATGTGCTCCCAAAATTCTGCTTTGTTCCGAATTGTCAAACAGACAATTCATTTTTTCAGCCAAGACATCAGCATCTCGCGGTGCGATAACAAACCCAGTCTCGTTTGTATTCACCCAACTGGTACCTGTCCCCAGTTCCGTTGAAATCATCGCTTTCCCATAATGACACGCTTCCAGAAGAACCACTCCAAAACACTCGCCACGAGTAATGGAAGGCAGCACTACGAACGAACATTTCTTGAATAAATACGCAACATGCTCATTAGATTGATAGCCCAACAAATGAACATTATTGATGTCCTCATCTTTAATTCTCCGGTTGAGTTCCTTAAAAAGAGGGCCACGACCTGCAATCAGGATATTTTTGTCTACCCTTTTAGCTGCATCAAGCAAATAATGTAGCCCTTTGTATGTACGAAGCACTCCCACGAACAAGGCAAACTGCCCATATTGATCCACTTGCCGGGCAAACTCTTCTTCAACCGGATGATGTTCATTAAATCTCTCGTCTGAAACCCATAACCCTATCGGATGAATTTTATCCTTGCAGACATTTAAGATAGACTCGGTCGAAGCCAGATTAGGACTGGTGGGCACAATGACACTCGCTTTTTTAAATAACCTTTTCACAAAAGGTGCATAGCCATTCATCAGCACTCCCCGCCCTTCTATGGGTGCATGAAAAGTTATCACGATAGGCTTACTCGTTTTATGAAACAGCGTAAGAAGTTCCGCAAAAAGGGTAAGGATAATGCAGATGTATAATATCTGTGTTCTTTATTATCCTTGAAAAATTCTTCATCAAACCGGCACTCATAGGCATTGAAGAAAGACGGATGTTCGTCTTATAAGAAATGCACTTTATTCCATCATAATCACAGACTCCCGGCTTTTTTGAAAGGGATATTACTTCCACTTCATATCCGTGCTTCATAGATATCAGACCTAGTTGATGAATCACTTCTTGGATGCCACCGTCCGGTTCATCCGGATAGAATGTTTTAAAAATGTGAGTTATCTTCGCCATAACCTAATAGTTTTCAAATGTTTTTGTGATTATTTTTTTAAACTCAGTCAAATCAAACATCTTGCTTGACTCGTATGATTTATAGGCCATTTCATTATATCTATCATACGATGAAGTGATGTCTTTAATAGCCTTAACAATGGCAAATGGACTCTTCACGGAAACTTTTATGCCATCTATCCCCTCTCTCACTATTTCCGATTGACCACCTATATTGGTCACTATCACAGGAAGTCCTATGCTTTTGGCATCTACAGCTGTCAAGGAAAGTGCCTCCTCTATGATAGTTGGCACAACGACTATATCCACATAGTTGTATAACTGAGTTATCACATCATTGCAAAAGCCCTTGAAGATGACATTGGCTGGAGCCAAGCGTTTTAAATCAGCCTCAAGCGGACCTTCACCATAAATCAAGAAAACAACATCCGGAAGCTCCTTAGCGGCTTCTATAAGATAAACCACTCCCTTAATCTCAATCAAGGAGCCTACGAAAGCTACTGTCCACTTAGTGTTTTTCTTCTCTCCTTTATATCCTCTGTAATTTAGATTAGGATTATAGACTAACAATTTATTCCCTTTCGACATACTGTCCATGACCCTTTTGGAAACGCATAAAACAGCACTTGCCGAGTACGTTATCCAGTCCCACAACCAAGATGACTTAATATCTCTCCGTTGTACCAAATGAGCATGATATACAAATGGGACTTTAAGTATAAGGTGCAAAAAGAAACAGTATATAGAGGTGAGCCGTGTAGTAGCATACAAACATTCGATATGATTTTCACGAATCATCCTTTGCAAATTATATAGATTAAACAAGGAGTTGAAAAAACATCTCCAAAGAGCGGTCATGCCAATTCTTTGGTTTATCCCTCGAATACTTTTTAAGTAGCATACTTTCGCATTTGGGAAATCACTCTTCAGTTTTTGAAGGTACGTAGAATCTTTAGTAAAATCAATAAAAAACAGATTGTGCTTCTTTGATAAAATACTGGCAACTAATAAAGACATCTTTTGACCACCACCAAATCCAACTAAAGAAGAGTCTTCCAGTAGCAATATATTAGCCATTATGAAAAGTTTAGAATTACTTCACTCCTATTTACCTTCCATTCCGGGTGTTTAATGCAAACAGCAATAATTAAGGCTGTACACATCAGAAGAAAAGGAGCCGAAGTACAACAATAATGAATATTAAGAAATACCAACAACACCAAGACAATGTTATTCAACATCGGCGAATATGAGGCGAATATTTTTTTTAGAGTAACGACATAAACTATAAAAAACAGAAAACCTATATGAGCGATAAACCTAATCCAATAGCTCTCACAAGTGAAACCATGTTGAGAGTAATCATCCACTGAGGTAAACCCTCTTCCAATAAACCAATTATATGCAGGAAAATTGAATATTGCTTCAAAGTCCCGTTGGAGGTCTCCTAACACTTGAAAATCGAGTGTACTCTCCAATGCAGCCGCTACTGAAAGAGCCGCTACTGAAACTCCTACTATTACAACGGATTTCTTAACATATAGCCTAAAAACAATAATCAACAATAGAGCTACATTACAAACAATAGCAGTTTTAGCCAGACACATTATATCAGTAGCTAAAAACAGCATATACCAAAGTAACGATTTCTTTTCTTTGGGGTGCAAAATGAATTGTAGTATAATGCCAATCGAAAAAATGAAACCCGACAGTTGAGGCATAATCAACAAGCCAAAAGGTCTATAGAACGGTAAGCCGAATAATATGTTACCAGAATTGTTCATGTAACCACTTTCTTTGTCAAAACTCTGAGTAACCACCTTACCAGTTATAAGTCCGTCAAAATTGCCGAATGAGTGAAAATTGAGCCAATAGAACTCAAAAATACTATAGAGTATATGCAGTTTGCATATACAAAGAATAATCTGTAAAAGTCTCCTTTCATTGAATGTGGTATTAACAAACACAACTACAAAAGCTACCATTGTACAGAGACGAAAAGTTTCATTAAAGAAGAATGAGTCCGGCGAAAAATTGCCTAAAATAGAACACCATATAAGAATGAATCCTGAACACGTCAAAGCATAAAACTCTTTTTTTGAGCAATAGCTTCTACGATTTGTAAGATAGAACAATATGGCATATAGCTCGGGCAAAAAAGAAGCCGGAATATAAAAGCCAATCATGCGAGAGAATAAAAGTATGAAAGGCATTGAGTAGAAAACAATTTGTCTCATTATAGAGATTCTATGTATCAGCCTCTACTCCCCGTCAAAAGTATAGAAAGCTTCGGCGTCAAAATATTAATAAGTTTATATATAACCACACACAATGCAAAATCCATTATAACTACACAAAAATAAGCAGATGCGTTTCCCGGAATTTGCAACGTTTCGTAACAAAATGTAACACCTCCTCTCACAAAAGGAAGGAGAATATCATGACAAGCAAAAATGAAGAAACTTAAAGCCCCATAGTCCTTGACATGCCCCCCTGCTACAAACAGACAGGCTAAAGCAAGCACTAGTAACATTCCACTTACCTTAACAAACTGCAAGAGATAATCCTGATAATCAACGGGAGATATACACCATAATATAACGAACATCGCATACAAGGCAGGATAATACCATTTCCACTTTATGGTGATATCCTGCTGCCGTAGCCCCAGCCACCCTCCAATAGAAAAGAACAACAAAGAAATGAATACACCGTGGTCCATTGGCGACACTATAACCAACCATGCAATGAACAAAAGTCCTAATATAACCGCAGAAAACTTTTTATAACGCAAAAACACATGGATAGCAGGCGATATAAGCATTAGAACGAAAAGATTTCGAACAAACCACAAGGGACCATCCCAAACTGATGTAGCTCCACCATTCATATCGGGAAATGAAACTCCAATAGTATATCCCTTAATCATATCAATAACACTCGCACTATGATTTATGGTAAAAACAATCAAAGCGATAGTACACCACAACAGATAAGGTATCAATAGCGAAAAGCTACGCGACTTTATTTTATTTAGATACCATTCTTTGGTAAGTACCTGACCGTTATAAAAAATAAAAACCAGATATTATAAAATAAAGTGGCACACACACGCTACCCACACAAGTAGAAAGCAACATGATTACCAACTCATTACCTCTTTCAACAGTATGAGCTATTGGAGTATTATTAGCGTGTATAAATAGAATACCAAGTATCAAAGGCAACCGGATTGCCTTTATCATATTCGATTGTAGTTTATCCATTATTTTTTGTAAATTAAATATTTCAATAGCTTGTTATACACCCATGTAACATAAACCACCAAAGGCATTACCACGAAAGTCGCCAAATAAGGATTTAATCTAATCTGTTTACACAGAGGTTCGTATACCAAGTATTAGTGAATCAGATAAATCTCTAAAGTGTATTTCCAAAGAATATAGAAAAGCACTCTTGTAATGCTACCAATACACCAAGCTAAGCACAAACGGAATACAGCAAGTACTCTCAATCTCCAAGTTGCTACACTCCGGAAGCACGGTCAAAGTCATTTGAGGCACAAGTTCAAAACCTATAATTCCCATATAAACATTACAAAGTATAATGACACAGGCATCCAATACATTGTCTGCCATTTCTTGCAAGCTTGCACATAATAAGGCAATAGCGTACATGGTCAAAATAAAAGGTATATACCACAAGAATCTGCTATTATACCCAGGTTTCCTTGGCTTGCACTCCTACAAATTTCACATATGAAGCCGTACAAGTATACGCACCCAAAAAGAGGAAAATATCAACACCTATATCCCAAAAATCTTGAATCTTAACAATAACCTGCAATCTCTCAGAATGAAAGAACACAATGAGTGTCATTGCCAATCCCATCAGCTCAACCTTATATTGCTTTATATTAGAGGAGAATTTGTCCTATACATCAAACAATATCAACAGCTTAACTATTATTGATATATTAGATGCATTTTAGAATGGAATAAGATATGTTTCTCCAACTCTTGTTAGTCAGCAACAAAGTCGTAAATGATACTATTATCACAACGCCCATGACACATACATTTATGAGTAGATTTGTTGTAGATTTATCCTTATACATAAATTCAGCCACAACCATTGCAAAAATGCAACAAACCAATGTAGAAGGTACATACCCCTTAATTAAAGAACTTATCAATCCCTTTTGAGCAACTTGTTTTCTCATCACAATTATTACAAAGAAAGCATTTGCCCAAATAGCAACAACTTTCATAATCGGAAAAGCAACAATATCCAAAACTTTATATAATACTATAATCCCAATCCAATAGATGAAAGCAGTCAACATGGATGATACAATGAGCTTATAATTCATTTTACACACATAAAGATATGCGTTTGCCGGTTGTACATAGTATGCAAACAAATTGCAACATACAAGTATTGAGCATAATAAAGCACTTTCTTCATACGCTTTCCCCACCCAAGAAAGTAAAAAGGGTTCTGCACATAACGCCACAATTATAATGGGAAAAACCACAACTGGATAAAATAAATAAATTAGGTTGTTAACAAATCTGTTTAATCCATCAAAGTCATTTTCTGCTGTAAAATAGTTCAATCTTGATGTATAAGGTGAATATAAGACGGAAAAGAATGTCCTAAATAAAGACAATACGGAAAATGCTATTGCATATATTGCAACTTGTTTTGCACCAAGTAAAGCACCAATGGCGATTTGATCCAACTCATAATATAGAACCCAACAAATCATGGAAACCAATGATGCTCCAGCCAAGCCCCTCACTTGTGTGAAGACTCTTCTATTAGGTTTTATAGATAAAATAAGTAAATGAAAATCTATCTCATATTTTTTTATCGCATATGATAATCCAGCTACAACAACAGACAATGTTATTAGCTGAAAACAAATATAATAACCGACAATATCATATACAGAATCACGAAAGAACCAAAATACAGATAAAATTTTAAGTACGGTTCCAAGTATAACAATCCTCTGAAACTTATAGTCTTCTAACCGCACATTATATACCACAGTAAGAGTTCTCTGCATTGCCATGATTGGCGAAGATAAAGCAAGCGTAACAAGCAAACTTCTGGCAATAGCAATATTATCGGCAGCTATATTTTTTATCAATATATCGGGATCAATTGCCAAAAATAAAATGGCTAAAGAAATCAATCCCATAAAAACAAGATAAGTAAATAGTACAAAACCAAGTATTCCGATCTCCTTATCTTTCTTACCCAACTTAAAATATTCAGCAGCAAATTTTTGTCCGGCAGAACCTATGCCCAAATCTGCATAACTAAAAAAAATACTTAATGAGATGCAAACTGAATACACACCAAATACAACCACATCGCTGCTAATAAAAGGAGTAACGACAAACATCGATACAAAACCAAGAACTACAGCAATTCCTTGCAGTACATACGTCTTTAGATATTTACTTATGTATTGATTTGCCATTTAAATTGTGTACGTTGATCCTTGAATTTTATTCCTTAATCGATTATAGCGCTTCTCGCCGATAACAACACTTAGTAAAGGGAAAAGAAGCTTGGGAGATTTTAAGCAATTACCCAAGCAAAGCCTTATTACGTTCTTCCATTCATGATTATAAATGTTCTCATTAATCTTAGCGTTAATTATTCGCACGAGCAACCAATCAAGTTGTTTCTTGTATTTTAATTGCTCATCTTGGTTTAATAGTGAACTCGTAAAAAAAACATATTCTTTCTGAAACTCTATAGCCCATCCTTCTTTGAAAGAATATGTCAATGACTTTTCATGCATCCTATATGAAAATAGTGGTTCTTCAAAAAAAAATGCACATCTTCCATGCAAAAGTTTTAAGAAAAAATCATAATCCTCTATCAGAGAATAATGAGTATTGAAATTTATAGACTCTACTTTACGGAATATGCAACCGGACATACCTATATCATAGGATTCCAACAGCTTACCAAATGTCACTATACCCGTTTTCCTATTTGTAACATTAATTCTTTTTAACTGAGAGTTGAAAACATAATAGTTAGTATAACAAAAAGCATACTCAGAATTTTTCAATTTCCCAACAGCAACTTGCAAAAATCTTTCATTCCACAAATCATCAACATCCAGAAAACACACAAATTCAGTATCAGCATACTTCATTGCAAGATTCCGGGCCTCACCTAAAGAGGTATGAGTAGGGGCCAAATAATAGTGGATTCTTGGATCTTGGTATTTTTGTACAAGTAACCGAGTGTCATCTATAGATTGATTATCCCAAAAAATTAATTGCCAATCGGTGAAAGTCTGCGCAAGTACCGTTGATAGAGCACTATCCACAAACTCTTCCCCATTATAACAATTGATAATAACTGATATGCAAGGTTTACTTTCGTTCATTATACTATCTACAAAACGGCTTTAAGAGTATCACACACATACATTACGTCTTCTTCATCCATATCAACATGCAATGGAAGTGTAATCAACTGCCCATAAACCTCATCGGTATATACCAAAGTTGAGTTATCTTGATTACCGGCAAATAGTGAAAGTAAATGATTGGGACGATAGTGTATACCAGTTGCTACGCCATTATCATTAAGATATTGTTTCACGTCATCACGCTTACCATTGGTAATGCGAATAACAAAAATATGAGGAACAACCTCATCGTAGTTACAATTGATTATCTGTATTCCTTGAACATTCTCTAATAGTTTTTGGTAAAGATGAGCCAAACGCTGACGGATTTCCTTGAACTTAGGGAATTTTGCTAACTGAGTATAACCAATTGCGGCCATTATATTACTCATATGATAACGCCACCCCGGCTGATTGACATCAAATACCCAAGTGCGAGTACCAGCAAAACGGCTTTCCGTATCATTTTGAACACTCAGTAAACGAGCATCCTTCACAATCTTCTGGCAGACAGTGTCATCTGTGATGACAATACCTCCCTCACCAGAAGTAATATTCTTAATGCCGTCCATACTAAAACAGCAAATATCGCCAAATGAACCGATACGTCTGCCTTTGTATGTTGTACCAAAAGCATGAGACGCATCTTCAATCACACGAAGATTATACTTTTTAGCGAATTCATAAATAGCATCCAAATCACCGGGATTACCAGCGTAATGGACAGGCATTATAGCTTTAGTTCTGTCTGTTATCTTACGCTCTGCATCTTCCAAATCAATTGTGAGATCGTCTTTACGCACCTCACAAGCTATAGGTACACCGCCAGTGGCACGAATAGCCTGGAAACAAGCAACATACGTCAGCGATTGAACAAGCACCTCATCCCCCTCCTTGACACCTGCTCCCTGAACAGCAAGATGAAGCGCGGCTGTACCTGTATTTACCAAGGTAACATTACGCCCAAAGAATTCTGTCAATTCACTCTCAAAACGATAAACATCTTGCCCCATTCCAAGATATTCCCGCTTCAGCACATCAGTCACAGCATCAATTTCTTCTTGTCCTATACACGATTTAGAAAGTCTTATATTTTTCATCTCAATTAATATTTTATTTAACAATAGGGACTTCTTGTTCCCACTTTTTCCATGGAGCCTTATTCTCCGCAAGCAGTGTCTCAAGTAGCATTTTTTCTCTGATATTATCCATACATTGCCAAAAGCCCCTATGCTTATAGGACATCAACTGGCCTTCTTCTGCAAGTCGGTTTAAAGGTCCTTTCTCGAAAATTGTTTGATCTCCATCAATATAGCCAAAAACTTGTGGCTCAAGAACCATATATCCTGCATTGATAGGAGAACCGTCTAAGGCCTCTTTTTCTCTGAATGAGTGAACCGAATTATGTTCATCAATATTCAAGACACCTTTTTCTTGCGACTGAATAACGGCAGTAAGAGTAGCCAGTTTGCCATGTTTCTTGTGAAAGGCCAATAATTTATTGATATCGACATCACAAACGCCATCCCCATAGGTCATAAAGAAAGGCTCTTTGCCTACATATTTTTGGATACGTTTGATACGCCCTCCCGTAAGAGTATTATAACCGGTATCAATAATAGAAACCTTCCAAGGCTCAAGATTTGATTGATGAACAGTCATCTCATTCTTACCACCGGTATAATCGAAAGTCACATCTGAATTATGAAGAAAATAGTTTGCAAACCATTCTTTAATATACTCCTGACGATAACCAGCACAAACAATAAACTCATTATACCCATAATAGGCATACTCTTTCATAATATGCCAAAGGATAGGCATTCCACCTATTTCAATCATTGGTTTTGGTTTAAAAGCAGATTCCTCGGAAATGCGAGTACCAAAACCTCCTGCCAATAGAACTACTTTCATTTCTCTATATTAATTTTTGCAAAGTCAAACCTTATATTACTTTCCTCAATAGGTATATTTACTTGTTCAGTTGGATCATGAAGTATATCGGCTATATTAAGCAACACACTCTTGCTGTCAGCAATGCCGATAAATGCCATCCAAACGCCTGGTGGAATGGTTATTCTGCGATAGAGTTCAGGACACTTCGGTGAGAGTGTCATCTCCATAAAACGACCGTAAGTAGGCGAATTTTCTCTACCGTCATATAACACAAAATGTATTTTTCCAACTACGCAGACAAGGTTGAGAGTCATACGAGAATGACGTTTCCACGCCTTGATAAGTCCCCCATAAATAGTCGAGAAATATGCTTCTCCGAAAGCGATAAAGCCAGAATCCACACATTTCATTGCATGATATACATCTCCTTTAGGATGTGCTATCTGCTTTAGCTGTGTCACTATAACGCCTTCAATTATATTTACCATATTTACAGCATTTATTGGGCCCATTCTAGATTTTGCTTTTTGGCTTCCTCAATATATTCATTAATCTGCTTCTCTGTAAGAGCAAACATATCCTTATTCTTTTTCACATAGAATGCACGGTACCATTCTGCAATAAAGCGGACGCACTCCTCATAGTGAAGAGTAGAATGCCAATGCAGATACGCAAGTGCTTTATCACAATTGAGTTTCAGCAGGGTTGCCTCTTCAAAAGGCACGTTACCAGTCAGTTTTGTAACCTTCTCCTTATCAAGCCCCCACAGTGAGGCCAAATCTTGAACCAGTTCAAATACCGTCTTTGTTTGCTCCGCACGAGGTCCAAAGTTGTATGCTTCGCCATTTGTACATTTCCCTTCTGCAAGATACTGAGCAAGGGTCAAATAGCCAGACAATGGTTCAAGTACATGCTGCCAGGGACGAGTAGCCTTTGGAGATCGGATTTCTACGACTTCACTCTGCGAAAATGCCTTTATGCAATCCACAATGATTCGGTCTTTCGCCCAATCACCCCCACCTATCACATTACCAGCACGGGTTACACCAAACTTAATATTAGACATCTTCTTGATAAACGAATGCCAGTAACTTTTGATTACGAGTTCTGCCGCACCTTTAGAACCTGAATAAATATCTTTGCCTCCCATACTATCAGTCTCACGATACCCCCATATCCACTCCACATTGTCATAAGCCTTATCCGATGTAATAAGGATACAAGTACAATTCCAATCAATATACTTGATAGCCTCGCATACAGAGGCTGTACCTATTATATTCGTAGTCATTGTATCAAACGAATCACAATAGGAAGTAAGTACCAAAGCCTGTGCAGCAAGGTGTATAATAAAATCAGGACGTATCTCCTGAACATAATTATTAAACTCCTCCTTATTACGAATATCCCCATAATACTGATGAATCCTCTCCTCAAGTTTAAGAATACCATACATAGAAGGATTAGTAGGAATACTCAGTGAGTATCCATACACATCTGAACCCATTATACGCAACCAAGTAGAAAGCCAAGAGCCCTTAAAACCTGTATTGCCTGTAATGAGTACTTTCTTTCCTTCGAAAATGTTATTAAATGCCATGTCAATTATGATTATGATTACAATTATTGCTTACAAGTTTGAGAATATGCTTTCTTTATGATGTGGAGCATACTTCTATGCTTTGCCTCATCGGTATACAACGGTATATTCATTACAATCCCACTGATTTTCTCCGAATTGGGACAATCCCCTTTATGATATCCGAAAGATTCAATCGGCTCATTTGTATAAACAATAGGAGACTTAAACCAAATCCAATCAATCATTGCCTGTTTAATAAGAGAAGCAGCAACTTTGTGCTTAGGATTATAAATGATTCGCAGAGGAACTATATCACGTGAACAATCTTCATATACATCTATATCCTCTCCATAATCTTTAAGAATAGAGATTATCTCATTGGCATGTTCTTTCAACAAAGGAATTCTATTTTTATGTTCCCTTAAAGAGTGAAGAGCGATATTTGCAATACAATTAGACATCTTTGCGGGATAAGGATACATGCCGTGATTCATATAAGAACTTGAAGAATCAAAAGTCAATGAAGCTATAGTTCCCTTATATCCCAATTTCTTTTTAATTGCACCGAAATACTGAGATAATAAAAATAACTTAGGATGCTTTTGATAATAGTTATCTTGCAAAAATTGCTCTTTTACCGCATTTTGGTGAGTCGAAGACAATTCAGGAAGCATATCATGATAGTCTTTTAAAGCATCATAATATGCATTATTATTAACGACCGCATAACCGCCAATCACCGAGGAAAAAGGTTTTGTGTGGTCAGTACTTGATATAGCAAAATCTCCAATTGTTCCACACTTCATACCATTTATCGTTGAACCATAGGTGATAGCACAATCTTCTATTACAAATATGCCACATTGATGAGCATATTCCACTATTCTACCAACATCGCATGGAATGCCAAATGTATGTTGTACCACAATGACTTTTGTTCGGGCAGAGACCTTATTCTTCACGTCATTTAAACAAGTACCAAATGTTTTTAAATCAATATCTGCATAAACAGGAGTTGCATTTCTACGCAGAACAGCATTGGCCATAACTGAACATGTAAAACCGGTAAGAAGGACTTCATCGTTTTTACCAATATTCAAAACGCTCATTATCGAATAGAAGGCCATTCTTGCAGATGCAAAAGTTATCACTTTTCTCCCTTCATAAACTTCTGACTCAAACACTTCTGCAGTATTTATCAATGATTGTTCTTCATCTTTAATAAGTGTAGTAGGGGTCAGAAAGTCAAACAAGTTCCGATTAAACAACAATTGATTAGTTATTTTTATGATTTTGCCCAACATCACCCATTAATAAAAGTGTTTTATACTCTTTTGCCATTCTATCTACTCGAAATTCTGATTGAAACCGTAGATAACCTCTTTCTCCTTGCTCTTGCATTTCTTTATTATGCATCAAATAATACACAATTTTATTACTCATACCCTTCACATCACCAATATCAAAAACATAACCTCCCTTCCCGTCCTCAATAACTTCCTTTAAGCCACCGGAATTTGTACTAAGTACCAACTTTTTATATTTCATAGCTTCAATTGCTGTTAGCCCAAAAGATTCAAAAGACTGGGAGCCTATTAAAAGTATATCAGATTGCACAAGATACTCCATTGCATTAGATTGAAAATCAAGTAATGAAACATAATCGTCTAAACCAAGTTGACTGACATATGATGATACTCTTTTCATATCCTCTCTTGTACCATAACCGATAAATAAAAGGTGAACATCTGACAAAGTGCTGCATGCTTCCTTGAAAACATCAAGAATAAATTTATGTCCTTTACGCTCTTCATACGTAGCAAGCATTATGAGTATTTTCTTGCCACAATTAATGCCCAATTTAGAATGTAATTTAAAAGTAGGGGTTACAGTATCATCCCCTATCCCATTATATATATACGTTATATTAGTATTGTTTTTGAAATTGTTTCTAATGCGTAATGACTCCGCACAACTTTTAGAAACAGATACAAAATAAGAAACAGATTTATTCAATAGCCTATCTAAGAAATTATCAAAAGGCTTTGTAAAAAGAGAAGACTTTACAGCGAAATTATGAAAATTGTGGATGGATCTTTTTCTTGTCCACAGATACCATGATATATTTATGCACCTACTCGAAACGCAAGCAGGATACCCTCCATTGATAGAGATCAGGCTATCATACTTATTTATTTTAAGTCGTTTACAAGCAGCTAATATGTAATAAGGGATAAAAAAAAGATAGCCTATAAACATCAAGAACTTATGAATAAGTGCGATTTTGCCTAACCGGCCAAATGCCTCGACAAAATCATAAACCATAGGCATTTTATGTATTACCACTTCTGCATTGGGATTTGATATTCTTTGTTCAAACAGTCGCGCTCCTGAATGAGAATGATTACACAATAAAGTCAATCTATCATCCTTGTCCCAATGGTTTATGAGTTGGCAAACAAATGTGTCCAATCCTCCAACATAGTAGCTTTCAAAATATATACAGATTTTCATTTTTATAATCTTCAAAATACAAGCATTACATTCTTTGATATGCTTGAGTGTAAATATCAATATTTGATATTTTTTCAGTCTGTGGAGTCGTGTAAAAACAATACTTATAATCCATATATTTCTTTATATCAACACGTGTGATATTTTCTTTTTTAAGTTCGATATTCTCACTAATATCCAAAAAACTGCAACCGATAATATCCGCTTGATATTTAATTTTAGCATAAAATGACGGCATACCCCTTCTTACTTCTTCATCAGCAATAAACAATATCGGTATATTGTTACATATTGGATAGCAAATCGCATTGCTGATATGACAAATCACACACGAAGCATTGTTTACTAAATCGGCTGTTTTACCTTTTACTACATCTATACCCGGTAAATATTCGCTAATCTTATTTATGTCTGTAGTAGGATGAGCTGCCACCACTACTTTTAAGCTTAAACATTTGTTCACCTTATTGAAAAACTCCAGAAGATTAAAATAATACTTCTCGGGATTAACAGTTTTAAACGATGCAATCTTAGAATCAGGATGAAATGGTAAATTTTGATCTATAAAGACAACTGCTTTATTTACATCATCTACTTCTATATTTAAGGATTCTCTATACAATTCATAATCTGGCGTGTTCACTCTGATGAAATTAGTCTTTTTAGAAATCAGCAGACGATTTAATTTTCTGAACGCAGATTGATTAATTGGTGAGAAAACAAAATCGAAAGCTTTAATATATCCACTTTTTGCCAAATAGGGGGTTAGCCGATTAAAAATGGCATCTTGAAAATTTACCTTTTTCATTTTTTGTAACAGAGGTGTCTTAATTGCTTTAGAATTAACTACTCTATCAAAACCAAATGCATAAAACACTGTTTTAAAACCAAATCGTTTCAAGTTATGAATTAGAGAATAATATTTAGAATTATACGTAAATATAAAAGAAAAAACAGTATTCTTATTATTCTCCTTTCTTATGAGAAACTTTAAATCACTAAAAGATTCAACTTGTTTCTCAACTACCATATCACTCGTTGACAGATACGTTGGAAAACCATACAATAATGCTAAATTCCAATATTCTACCGAAAAACCTCTTTTACCTAATGAACCAATCAAGTACTTCTGATCTATTGTTTTATTAAACGGCTCAATAGAAAGAAATACAATCCTATCCATACTTATTGGGCATAATATTTGGCCTATCTTGATCTGCATCAGATAGCGACAGATACACTTTACTAAAATCAACCTCTCCCTTATATCTAGGCAATGCTAACGTAACATTAGAAAGTCTTTTAACAGTCATCGAAAGCGGTTCAAAATATGATGCAGCATCCAGCTGCGGATTGTCTGCAACTAAATACATACCCGAATTAATAAGCGATGGCTCAAATAGTCTTGTTGTGCAATAGAATTCCGCAGCTACACATCCAATTTCTTGAGCATATTTTAAGACTCTACTAAGTAAACCTGTTAGTGCAGAGGAATAATTTCCAAGCCATACATTCGTATCTTCGGGGATTATTTCAAGTATTCTAAATACTTTTGGTTCTAATTCATTCCCTTGGTCATTATAAAGAGAACTTACTCGCGCTACAATTATACCACCTTGACCCTTACCTCCAAAAAATAGATAATTGTAAACCGGATGATTTAAAAATCTCCAAGACCAAAAATCGGTTGATTTATTTAAGGAAATGATATCATGATTGGCTATACTATTATTCCAAGCTGAACTTAACTGTTCTGCAGTGAAGCTAACTGGATATATTGCATTTTCATGAATATTCAATATATGCTTAGTGAAATCAACACTATTGTCAAGCAAAATTGACCCATATCTTAATGATAATGGAACTACGTATCGATACATCTCATTCATTATAGAATAACCACTCTTTTTATAAATAGGAGCTGACGTTTTGAGGTTTGAAGCTATCGCCATGAAATTTCCATATTTTTCCAATGTCTTCTGTAGTAATAATAACCCTAGTTTTTGCCCCCTATATTCTGGTCTAACTAAAAATAGAGAAGCTATAGCAATTGTATCAATCACGATACGACCGTCTTGAATATACCTCAATTCTTGAGGACATACTCCTCTAAAACCAATCAATAAATTATTATCGAAAAGAACGGGAAAAGCCATACCAGACACCTTACCATAACCTTGATATTGCCATAATTTCAATTCAGGTATTTTTAAAAATATGTGATTTTCATTCCAACTATCATAAAGCAATTTATCAAACTGCTCAATCATAGTACAATCAAACGACTTAACTTTATACTTTACATCTGTATCCATACTTTATTTATTTAATACCATTTATTCTCTAAAGAATTTGCGTTTGCATCTTTAGGAATATCATTTGTATCTAACCTAGGAAGTTTGTAAATTACATCGGTACGATAATCTGCAGAGGATATTAGAGCTACCTCTGTTGTCAGTCCAAGCTTACAACCATTTTCTTTAAGAAGAGAAATGGTATCTTCATTGTAGTTACCATAGGGATAGCATATACTCCAATTGTTTATATCACCTCCTACATTCTTTATAAAATCTATACTCTTTTTTATTTCATATTGTTGTTCATCTTTTGATAATGCCCCAAGCCAATAGTGGTCATATCCATGACTGCCAATATGCATACCACAGTCAACCATACATTTTATTTGATCCATAGACATATAAAGCTCTCTACTAAATGCTTCCTCTTCAACATCCACAATTTTCAAAAAAAGTTCCTTGGTTATCAAATTACGTAATTTTTCCGGTAATTCTACTTGAAGAAGACGTTTAATAAAAATCACTTCATTAGAATCAAAACGATTTGCGATTGCAAGTTTTTCAAAATACTCTTCAAAACTTCTGAGTGAATATTTCTCACGATATCTATCCAGCAAAAGCCTTATCTCATTTAAAAGAATAGGTATTTTCTCAACGGGTGTAGAAGCAAGTATGAAATGAATTTTATTAACATCAAGAACTGTATGTTCTGTAATCGCTTTTACAGGAGTATAGAATGCTCCTTGTATTTTTTCAGTTTGCAATATAGGAAATACTGTATTAAAGTGATCGGCATAAGCATCGTCAAATGTTAACATAACTGCATGTTCAGGCAATTGACTATTTGAAAAGAATGCATTGATCACTTGCTCCACTGTCACAAAATTATAGTTCTTTTTGAGGTATTGAATCTGCCCTCTAAACTCTTCTACTTGAAGACCTTTGATATCAGGATAGCGCGAATGCTTTAAATCGCGCACATAGTGATACATTATAACTGTTAGCTTATCTTTTGATATCATATATTATTAATAACATTAAGTAGTATAATACAATTTATCAACCACTTATTATATTAGCACTCTTATCGTAAGTGCTTCACCATCTCTCTTGCCCTCGCCAGCTCATCATGTTGCCCTATGTCTATCCAATAGCCCGATATAGGATAACGGATAACTTTGTGATTGGTAGCAATAAGTTTTTCCATGAAATCGGTGGCATTAAAAAAATTCATCTTTAGGAATAAGGCTAAGTCGCTCTTTCTTTATTAGATAGATGCCAGCATTTGCATAATAGCTATATGTTGGTTTCTCAGTGATTCCACGGATTTCTCGTCCAGTAAGATTGAATACGCCATAAGGTATCTTTACAACATAAGGTACAGCTGCCACACTCATGTCGGCATCATGCTGACAGAAGTGAAGGAAGAAGTCCTCATAGTCAATATTCGTAAAAAGATCAGAATTCATCACCAACACTGTATCATTATGGAAAGTCTCCACAAACCTAATGCTACCAATAGTGCCAAGATACTTCGGCTCACGTATGGTATGTATCTTTACTCCATTGCGTTCCTCGCGAAAATGTTTTTCTATCTGTTCGCCAAGATAATTAATAGTAACAGAGATATGAGTCAATCCATAAAAGAGCAATCGATCAATATTGTAATCAATAATGCACTTATCTCCTATTTTAATTAAGGGCTTCGGAGTTGTCTCCGTAAGTGGTCGCAGCCTCTCTCCTTTTCCTCCTGCCATCAGTACGGCATCAATCGGTAATTTGGTACGATAATGCTTCAGGTTGATAATTTCACAGATATGATTGTCTGCATCAAGAACCGGTACTAGACCCATTTTAAGTTCACGCTGACGATGCAAATTTACTACATCATCGTTCACACCTTTACGAAGGAAATTAAAGTCACGGTGCATCCCCATAGAGATTTCATCATTCACATTCAGACCTCTTATCAAAGCCCGGCGTATATCACCATCAGTAATAGTACCACACATACTTCCTTGTTCATCTACAGCAAAGAGTACCAAAGGCTCAGTCTTTATTTCATTAATACGTTTAAGTGCATCAAGAAAAGTCTGTTGTTGAGAGATTATATGCTTACCGTTAATATCCATTATTTAAGTTCTTTTATTATGAGATGAGGTGACTGCCCAAAACAAATACTGTTAGAAGGTACATCTTGATCTTTTATTAAACAACCCGCTCCTATTTTCACATTGTTCCCTATATGGCTATTACCTATAATTTGAGAATGTGAAAACATACGTACATTTTCACCGATAACAGGATAATTATTATGATTTCCTCCAACTGTACAACATTGGTAAAAATAAAAACCTTCACCATACTCAGCACGCCCCATGATAGAACCTAAAGGATGCTCACATCCCCAAAAATTCGGTAACTCTATCTGATGATACAAATCACAGCCATTAAGCATCTTATTGAGGTAATAAATTTTATCACTCAAAAGAATTTCGTTAGTATGTTCTATTACTAATTTTGAATAAAAGTAGAGAAATATAGTATACTGACAAGAATGATATGGATTAAAAAAAGACATCAATCTTCCCTTTTTCTATTAGCTTCTTATAATATTTATTTTCAGTCCTATAAAAACAATATTCGATTTTTTCTAGTACTAAACTATAAATATTATCTAACGCATCCTTCTCATTATCAGTTAAAAGAAAGTTGTTAGCAAGCTGTTGTTTCAGCAATTGAAGAATTTCATTATCAGCAATTGAAGTAATCATAATAAATACAATTCAAATAGCCGTCCACCCACCATCAACCATCAAATTATGACCGGTAATGAACGATGCTTCATCAGACAACAGAAAAGATACGGCAGGAGCTATTTCTTCAGGACGTCCCATACGCTTCAGCGGGGACTTTTCGGAATAGCGTTCGATAAAAGACGGATGCTGCTTGTCTATGATACCTCCAGGAGATACGACATTCACACGTATTCCATATTTACCAAAGTAAGAAGCCAAATAGCGGGAGAAGTTTATGATGCCTCCCTTGACTGCAGTATATGCAGCAGGAGAAGTACCTCCATAACCTTCATAGATTGTAAAGTCATTCCCTACTACTCCATAGATGGAACCAAAATTCACAATGGAACCAAAGCCTTGCATTTTCATTATAACAAGAACCTTTTGACAAAGTAGGAAACAAGTGTTCAACTGCATATCCACATTCTTACGCCAAGATTCCATGGGTATATCCTCAAAGAAAGCACCCCAATCTTTAGTACGGGGATAAGCCACATTGGCAATCCCGTCTATACGACCATATTTTTCATAAACCATTGAAACTAAATCCACTATAGAGTCATCATCCGACATATCAAGATGATAAGTACCATTGACTATATCGGTCTCCACAGCAATATCAGCATTGACAACAATGGCACCTTTCTTCCGTGCGTCTTTCACGCATTCACGGCCTATGAGCCCGGAACCACCAGTTATAATCACTACTTTATCTTTCAATATCATTCTGTAAACTTATTTTCAGTACATTATTGGCATCTTCCATATCGTTCATAGTACAGCGATGTCGAGATACACATTCTATAAAATATTCCATCTGGGAAAAATAGGTATCTATAATACTTTTGGTAGAAGAAAAAAGCACCTTGTTTCCACAAATAATGGTATTAGAGGCCAAATCAACCATAAATGTTCCATCGCTACAGACCAGTTCCAAAGTGCGCTTGTAATCTCGCCGATAATAATTGAGTATTACATTTACGTTAAAGTGCAGATACTCCATTAAGTAATTGGCATAGTCTATTGCACGGATACCCAATGAAGACTTATGAGTAAACAGATGATGCGTGCATTGCGGCTTACCGAATAACCAGTAAAGATAGTCCACTTCATGAATTAGATCAATGTGCACACCGCCCCCCATTTCAGGGTTAGCACTGTAAACCGTACGGTAATCAATCTGAGGACGCCAATCAGGAAGATAAGAACCGCAATAGACATTTACTTCATTCACTCTATGCTGCCTAATAATGTCAACCGTCTTCTGGAGACATTCATGAAAACGGAGATTACAGGCTACATACGTCATAATACCCGACTGTTTCACCTCAGCAATCAACTCGTCATCAACCACCTTTGAATAAAGGGGTTTTTCTATAAAAAGAGGAAATTGAAAGGGCAACAATTTACGGATAGTTGACATGTGTTCCGATGTAGGATTAGAAATAATGGCGAAATCGAAACAAATAGTTTCTAACTGGCGCCAATCATATAAATCCGTAATCCCCTCCCAAGACTTAGATTCTCTTCCCGAACGCATGGCATAAAGCTCAACGCTTGGATCTATATGTCGCAATGCCGCCACATGCTTTCTTGCAATAGAACCAAGTCCGACGATGAGTACTCTCATAAAGAAAAATCAAGTCTGTTGTTCTCCAATAGGAAAGAAATCATTTCGAAATCGATGGGATGATCAAGGTCGAAACAGATATGGTTCATCAAATAAATCAATGAACGGTCAGTTATTGCCCCTTTATACCCTAAAGAAAAGAAACAACGTTTATAGAAATAGAATGAGGCATTCAAATCATAGACTTTAGGAGCTGTCTGCCGTGAAAGTACATCGCCTTCCAATGCTTTTACCTGGGCATAATAGCCATTCGCCTTCTGTTCCACTTGATTGAAGTACGGATTGCGTCCGGGTTCACTCACCGAAAAGAGGTTGACTGCATTTTCGTCTGCCTGAATTTGCTTAAAAGCCTCTTTCAAGTCCTCCAATGTGCGAAGTGGCGAAGTTACATCCAAATCCAATACATAGTCGAACATATACCCTTTCTGCTCCTCTGAATAACGTAGAATATCATTGATGGCATCAATCTTGCCACAAGTATCGTTGGCCAAATAATCCGGACGCTTATAGTCGGATTGCAGACCATAATCCGAAGCGACCTTGATAATTTCATCCGAATCTGTCGAGAGGGCAATGGTAGTATTGCCCATACCTGCGGCAAAGCGCTTTGCAACATCAATGGTATAGCCTATTAACGGCTTCCCCTTGAGCAGCTTAATATTTTTACCAGGGATTCCTTTAGAACCGCCACGGGCACAAATAGTAATCAATATATTCATGCTTTCTACAAATTATAAAATATTTTTTGATGTAGCTTATCAAGCGGATACGTGGCTATCACATCAAAGATAGTTTGAGCCGTATTCTCTTTTTCATAAGGATTCACAGCATGACATGCCATCTCACGGAATTCCTCAGACAATACAGTTTTTAATCCAGCTATAATCGAGACTGTATCACTTGCACAATCATAGACTGATGCCCCATGGGTACGACCTTTTTGACGTTCCCCGATATTGAGCGTTGGAACATGAACAGAAGGCACCTCAAGCAATCCGCTGGATGAATTGCCTGCCACTACCGTTACATAGCGCAATGCAGAAAGATAACGCTTCAACCCTAACGAACTGTAACAGCTGCAACGGTCACTATTCCACCTGCAATAGTCCTCAATGGCCTGACGTATCACCTCACCTCCTTGATCGGAATTGGGCATTGTGAAAAGTACTTTTAGGGTAGGGAAAGCGTCCAATGCAAGCAGAAAATCATCAATCTCATCCTTCGGGCTACGATTACCCAAAGTTACAGGATGGTAAGTCACCATGACAATCTCTCCACTGAAGGTAAAGTTCAAAGAAACTTCCAAATCCTGTTTGCTCATCAATGAAACCCTCTTCAGATTCTCCACTCCAATAGCACCCACATAGAATACCCTGTCCGGTTGTTCACCTAATTGGATTACACGACGACGATACTCCTCGGTTGACGTAAAATGAAGCGAACTCATCTTTGTGATAGAATGACGGATACTGTCATCCACGGCACCTTCACTGATTTCTCCACCGTGGAGATGGGCTATAGGGACACGTCGTAACATGGCAACAGTGGCAACAGCCAACATCTCGTAACGGTCACCCAAAATGACAAGAATATCAGGGTTCAGTTCGGCTATAGCATCATTCATTCCCCTCATTTCTTCTGCCATAGATACAATAATGCCGGTAGCATCATCAGTAGGTTTGTTCATATAGACCCTGCGGTCAATATGAAAGCCGTCCGCCTCAATTTCCTTATATGTTTCTCCATATTTAGGCATCAAGTGCATATTGGTAGCAATGATTTGCAGTTGCAAGTCTTTATCGTCAGCCACCAACCGCATCAAACGGCTAAGAAGACCGTATTCTGCTCTTGTACCTGTAACGAAACAGATTTTTTCTCATGCTTCTATCAAATCTTTCCTCTTGATAATCTTTAGTTGCCATAGTACCTATAACCTCCAGCCATTTCATTGGTGAAACGCCATTACCAGGACGCTTCACTGTCAGATTTTCTTCCGTAAATATTTCCCCTTTCCTAATGGGACAAGCAGCCACAATACTCTTGCGGGCAACAGCCATGTTGGCTTTCTCCGAATCAGATACTTTCTTTATACCGTCTCCCAAAGCCTGCTCTATGTTACGAATAGCACTGACCATTGCTTTCAATTCAGCCGGTTCCAAGGATGCCTTATGGTCGGGACCGGGTAGGCTCCTGTCTAGTGTAAAATGTTTCTCGATGACTTCTGCACCCATGGCAACTGCGGCAATGGGCACTTCAATTCCATGGGTATGGTCGGAATACCCTATCCGGGTATCAAACTCTTTCCGGATAGTCAACATCGCCCTCAGATTGACATCCTTATAGGGGGTCGGATACTGGGTGTTACAATGAAGTATGGTTATCAAGTCTTTGCCTATCCCATACCTGTTCAGCACCTGAACGGCATTCCGTATATCATTTTTCTCGCACATACCCGTTGACATGATGATAGGCTCCCCATAAGAAGCTATCTTACGGATAAACGGATAGTTTGTGATTTCACCTGACGGTATCTTCCACAGCCCCAAATCAAGTGAATGAAGGTAATCCATGCTTTCAAAGTCGAATGCCGTGGACCAGAAACGGATGCCGCTCTGACGGCAATAAGCAATCAGTTCCTCATGATCCTGTTCTGAAAGCTCCAGTTTCTTAAGCATCTCAAATTGCGAATCATTACCATCACCTATATTCGACTTCTGATATTCCGCTTTCTTTGCTTCTTTTGACACCAGTTTCTCAGCTTTGAATGTCTGGAACTTAATGATGTCAACTCCCGCTTCAACAGCCGCATCCACCAACTTCCGGGCAATTACCATGGAGCCGTTGTGGTTGACACCGGCCTCTGCTATAATCAGTACACTCATAACCGTATTTTAAGAGTGGCAGGATTGCCAGAATAAAGCCCTTTCACATGGATGGGCTTTCTTACGAATGAGCCCGCACCTACAATCACATCATCGCAAATACGGATGCCATTGGAAAGTACCGACTGGCTACCCACAAAAACATTGTTCCCCACGTTGCAATCACCATTCACCATCGTTCCTGTAGAAATATGGCACTGATTGCCGATACAAGCATCATGTTCGATATTGGAAAACGTATTGAGTATGACATTGTCACCAATCATCGCTCCGGCATTGACAAAAGCCTGATGCATAACAACAGTTCCTTTACCCAATACCGCATATTTAGAGACATAGGCCGTAGAGGCTACCAAAGTAGCCAGTCTGCCACCTGCTTCCAACACCTTATTGTATAGTCTGATTCTTAAAGCGGGATTCTTGATAAAGCCTACAGTAATAATGAACTCTGCTTTATCTGCATACAGAGGGATATCATTGTCCACACCTATCACATTGTAGCCGAGCACCTGTCGGCCTACTTCTTCGGGTTTGCCCAAAATTCCCATAATATGATGGCCTGCGCTCTCTGCCACATCAATGACAGTCTTACAGTGTCCTCCTCCACCAATAAGAATAAGTTTTTTAGTCATTACAATCTCACTGAACTTGGAATATTCACTACCCTATCCGCAAACCAGATAGTATTTTTTAGACCGTCATTCTCGCAATGTTCGAACATAGGCAGACGGTTCATCAGTTCCCAGATGGGACGCGTCATCACACCATTGTCGTTAGTCTGCTGAAGGAAGTCAAGCTGTGCCTCCTTATCTTTCAGAATAACGGCATTGAGCCAATAGTTGGAGAAGGTATCCTCGGAATCAACAAAAAATCTCCATACCGGGAATATTTTTAAAGAACTCCTCATATTCGGCGGCTACCTGGCGTTTACTTTCGATATATTTGTCTAGATTCTCCAACTGAGCACAACCGAGGGCTGCGTTGATATTGGGCATACGGTAGTTGTAACCGATATGGTCGTGACGAAACTCCCAACGATGGGAAATCTTTGCTTGGGTAGTAATGTGTTTTGCCTGCTTGCCCAGCTCTTCATCCTGGAAAAGCATCATACCACCTCCTCCCGTGGTAATAGTTTTGTTCCCATTGAATGAGATAGCCCCCACTTTACCGAATGTTCCGGTATGCCGATTTTTATATCTGCTGCCGATACTTTCGGCAGCATCTTCCACCAGCTCAATATGATATTCCTCACAGAGAGCAACCAACTCCTCGATACGAACAGGATGACCAAAGGTATGCATGGGTACGCAGGCTTTTACCCTACGACCAGTGTGCTTGTTGTAACACTGGCCGTTCTTTATTTCCGCATTCCTTACCAGCCACTCTTTCATAGCATCAGGAGAAAGTCCCATAGTAGTCTTGTCAACATCAATAAATATAGGACGCGCACCGATATAGCTCAAGGCATTACAAGTAGCAATGAAAGTCAGCGCTTGTGTAAGCACTTCATCGTCACGTTCCACTCCTACAAGCATCAGTGACATATGGAGGGCATTGGTACCGCTGACACATACTACTGCTTTCTTCGTACCGGTATAAAGGGCCATCTCCTCCTCGAAACGATCTACAAACTTTCCCACGCTCGACACAAAAGTGGTATCGATGCATTCTTCAAGATATTTTTTTTCGTTACCGATGAATCTAGGCACAGAAAGAGGTACGAAATCTGCACTACCGTACAGCTGCTGAATAAAACTGATTACTTTAGAATAATCTGCCATTATGTTGTTTTTTATTTACCTACATTTTCTGATCCAAATGCTTCCCTTTCTCCTCATGTTCAAAATTAGGAATAAACCGTTTGAGGGCTTCCACCACCTCTTCTTTAGTAAAATCCGATTTAGAAAAGATATTTTCTATTTCATTGAAAAAGGTATCTATTTCCAACATCGAACGCTTGTTTACTTTCTCAATTACACCTAAAGCACTAAAGCGATCCATATTAATTTTTTCACCTGCCACATAGAATTCTTCGTATGCTTTCTCACCGGTAGTGTCACTGTCAAAATAGAATACAGGATACTCTCCGCTACCAAAGGACATTTCTGCTGCGAATTGTTTGGCCTCTTCATCGGTGGAGAACTGGCGTTTGACACAACCAATGCTCTTTATATAATCGTCGCAAATAGCGGAAAAAGTCAACATCTGCTTTTCACCCAATTTGGGAAAGAAAATCTCACCATTTTTGCCCAAAATACAAGCTAACATACAAATCTGTCCGCTTTCCTCGGGTGAAACAAAATAACGTTTCACGTCATTTGGGGCAGCAAGAGGTTGTTTGTGCATCACCCGATGAATCCATCCGTCGGGAAGTGAACCGTTTGAAAAGGCTACATTAGCAAAACGGGCTGTTGTCACCTTAAACTTAGAGGTATAGGCCATTATCATATCCTCCATTATGCGTTTGCTGGCTCCCATGATATTGACCGGATTTGCAGCCTTGTCAGTAGAAACACAGAAAAAGTGTTTGGGAGGAAAAACGGCCAACAAGTCAAGAAGTTTCTTTGCCTTTACATCGTTATTCTCAATCAAAGCTTGTACCGAATACCTATCTTTTTCACTACGAACGTGCTTGTGGGCAGAAAAATTAGCCACAATATCAAAACCTTTCTCTTCACGGAAGATTCTTTCAAAAATGGGATCTGCAAAGTTCAAAGTATAGGGCCGGTATTCAGCAGGTACATACACGCCATAAGTGGAGCGCAAATCACGTGTCAACTCTGCGAGTCCGTTTTCGTTCAAGTCAATCACAATTAACTTGGCTGGCTTGAACGGCAGTATGGCCTTAATAAAGGAAGAACCAATAGAGCCGGCTCCACCTATTACACATACACTTTTGTTTCTAATTTCTGCCTGAAGTACTTCCTTATTAGCTTCAATGTCTGTAACAAACATACTTGTCGGACGATAAATCACATGATCTGTAATAAATTGCTTTAAATTAAACATACATATTGTAAAAGTAAATAGTTATTTTAAATCTATATAGACCTAAAGCATTATAGTTTGTAAGTACTTAATAAAAGCATCTACCTTTGAAAGGGCACATAAGTGTACCTTAAACCGAGTTTTTAAAAAAAGTACCAGCAAATTCAAGAAGCCATAGCGTACTTCATCATTGGAAAAGAACAAAACGTACACTAAAACATCCCTATCATAATCTTTGATGGTCAGATAACCGCTCTGGTAAATCATAGAAAGCGGATTCTTTACTTCTGACGATATTCAAAAAAAGCGAAAGTCGTCACTTCCTCCTCAATCAAGAGGCACAAATCATAATCACTCTCTTCCAACGGTTCAGAAAATAAGGAGTGGAATTGAATGCTATCTTATAGAGTATTGCAGTTTTATTCACATAAAGATTATTTTCTTCAAAGAGAAATTCTATTTACACATTTTCATTCCACTTCCTCCCACGGATAAGGATTCTCCATCACATTCTGAAACTCATCAACAGCTTCCTGCTGTTCGGCAGTCAGCAATGCAGCATTCCAAGAGGCAATGATGGAGTGAGCTTCATCTGCCAAAGGCTCATCGAAAACCTCTCCATAACAAGCAGTGAGCAGACGGAGCTTCAGCAAAGATGCGGGAAGAGTATCCAGAATATCCCAACAACGGTTCAGAACCTCCTGCACATGCTGCTGTTTCTCACCGTGGTCGACAAACGAGGCACTGTAACCCATTAAAAGAGCGAGACATACATTGGCTTGTTCCTCCACTGTAGTGCCCCAAGTGCCGGAATTATATAAAGTTGTAGTCAAACGATAAACTTCACCATTACGACGCGACAAGTCATCACTATAGATAGGACTCCCGTCCATACCCAAATACATCAGATCGTGCGCAGCACGCTGAAGGAGGAGTGCTTCTTCTAAAAGAGACATATTATTTCAGATTTATGATTTTAGATTCTAAAGAGGAAAAAAGATACTTCGCCACATCCTACATAGTGATCGTTATTTGATCACTTCTATAAGGTCCGGATGGATGGTGGCCATGGCAACAGCAATGACACCTTGTATCTCTATAACCACACGGCGGTCACGTGCACCCTTTACTTTCAGAAAAATACCCTCCTGACCTGCAAAGTCACCACCCGTAATACGGACTCTAGTTCCTTTCGACAGATTCAACTCTTCGGGCTGGAAATAAAGCAAATGGTCGTTATAGGTTCCGGCAACGGCGATGAAGCGCTGCATCTCATGGTCGGGAATAATTATCTTCTGACCACTGCGAGTATCGGTTATATATTGCAAATAAGTAATTTGAGACTTAACACGCTGTACGTCGGAAGGACGTGCATGGACAAAAACCAGATTACGGATGACGGGAACCAAAGTACGGACTTTCTTACCCTTACGGATACTTACCTTATATTGCATGGGGACAAAACAGCCGAGGTTCTCCTTCTCGAGAAGATGCACCGCATCAAGCTCTCTGCGGTATGTGGCACGCATGGCATGCCAGACTTCAACCTCGTTATCCGTTTCCATTTTCGTTGTTTTGTTCACAAAAGAGTGTTCCTCTGGGGCTTTGAACACTCGGTATATACCTGGTATCCAATTATTTGCGAGCACCTTATGTAAAATACAGCAAGCATTGTGCCCTTCTTGCCAACAGTTTTTTTGCAGTTCGTCATTACCTTCTGGTAAGAGACTATAAACGAACGGATTACAAACAAAAAGCGTTTTTTAAACGTTCGTTTAATGGACGTCAAATTTTAGGAAATGAAATAGGGAATGAGTTAATAAAAGGGAATGGAAATTTTAAATATTAAATAAGAAACTTAATATACTGAATTACTGTATATTAAACTAATCTACGATGGGTTTTCCAAAATATTTTTATTAAACATTTTGAGGATATAAAAAACAGTCTTATCTTTGCGTCCATTAAACGAACGTTTAAAAAACACTTCCAAGTCAAAGTCATTTCCATTTATATATCAACGCATTAACCCATCATAAGGATAAAACCCAGCTTTTTATCTCCATCCTTACTCCACAAAAACAAAAAACTTGATATACCTTTGCATTTATTTTACAAACTACAGTAATTTTAATTATTAACCCAAAAACATTAGAAAATGAAGGCAAAAGAGACACTCCAAAGTAAGGAAAAAAAACAAAAAGAGCCCCCCTAGAAACGAATGTAAAGCACGGCATATCAGCTCCGAAAGCGGGAGTAGGACGTCCCTCAAGTGGGGAGGTTATAGGAATACTGCCACAATATAGGAAAGAAGTCATTAAAGACATCATCCTATGGAAAAAATCAAGATACTTTATAGAAGAAAAGCCGACAAGCAACAAGGCATTAGCACAATGGGCATACTCACATTTCGACTTCAGAACGCCAGACTATAAAAGACTATCAGAAAATACTATAATACAAGAGTTCGGTGAAGTGTGGCGGGAAATGAAGGTAGCAGGAGAGATATAGGGAATAAAACAAAAAAGGGCAGAAACCACGAAACTTATTGACAATAATTAAATATAAACAACTTAAGGAATAAACCACTTACCTTTGCCGCCACTTTGGTAAGGATGAAGCCACACCGCCTGCAGATGCCGCTTTCTCAATGAATGCGGCATCTTTTTTATATACAAGCGTACCTCCTGCCAAACTAATACAATTATTAATTTTAAAAACAACAAGATGAGAAAGTTGACAAAGCACGCCCCACTTCACGAGGCACTGAGAAACCTATGGAAAATACGTATCATGCTGGAAAAGAGCTACACGGAAACATGCGCCACATGGATGGCCCAACGGATAGAAAGCCTAATAGACCACATGCAATACGGACACGCACTCATAGCCTACCACAAGCAGGACGGGACATTCAGGCTGGCGAAAGCCACCCTACTGCCCTACAAGGCAGACTTCAGAAGAGATTATGACATCACAAGAGTGACAAGCACCATAGCCTTCTGGGACGTGGAACTGCAGGCATGGAGAACTTTCCAGCTGGAAAACTTCCTCGAATGGAGCCCCATATGCTAACCATTAACCATTAATCACTAATCATTAAACACTAAAAACAATGGCCATGATGTACGGGGGAATGCTATACTTCCCCCTCAAAGTAAATCTATTCGAAGAGATAGCAGTGGAACTGGTGGAAGCCAGGTTCGGACTGAAAGGCACAGCGGCGGTAATGAAACTGCTGTGCAAGATACACAAGGAAAACGGATATTACCTGAAATGGAACGCGGAGCAATGCACACTGTTCACCAACAAGGCAGGAAGGGACATCAATGAACAGGAGATGCAGGGAGTCGTGGACATCCTGGTGGAGAAAGTCTTTTTCGACCCCAAAACCTATAGGGAACAAGGGGTGCTGACCTCTACCGAAATACAGAAGGTATGGCTGGAAGCCACCAAACGGAGGAAAAGAGACCTCACCACCTTGCCCTATCTGCTGGTAGAGACGGAAGAGGACAAGCCGGACAAGGACAAGACTTGTACGCAAAAACGGGAAAATTGCACGCAGGATGCAGACATTTTCCCCGAAAATGCATGCAATTCCAAACAAAGCAAAGAAAGCAAAGTAAAAGAAAGCAAAGCAAAAGAAAGTAGAGCACTTCCCCCTCTTACTCCCCCCGGGGAAAGCGGAGGAGCGCAGGGAAATCCTGATCTGGACATTCCCGGATATGCCTACAACAGGAATACGCACAACCTGGAATGCCTCATGCTGAATCTGGAAAAGCTCTACATCACCGACCGGGAGGAAATCAGGAAGATTCTGAAGTTATCGGACTACGGCAGGCTGGGAAACTACGTCTGGAAAATATTCAATGGAACAAACTGGAACAAGGTGAACAGCAAGGGAGGGTACATCATCTCGGTACTGGCAAGGGAGAAGCGGAGTACGGGAAGCTGATTCCACAGGGCACAAGCTATCAATAACATGTCATGCAGGAAATCAACAACGTGTGATACAAAAAACAAATATCGTGTCGGCAGGATATTAATTCCTTGCCGACACGATATTCATTCCTTCTTCGTCCTTAAAATTGTGACTTATAATTATGCCGGTATTCAGTGCAAAACCTCTGCAATTCAATAAAAAATGGCTGGAACACAGCAAACAGTTCCTCATCGTGCTCTTCAAGGTAACGAATAGCCTTGTCTACGGATATATCAATATGATGATATTCCACCATGATGTTCAAAGACTCTCTTATTCCGTTCAGAGTGGCGTATTTCCGCAAACGGTCGGTCAGGATAAAATGCCAGATGAAACGTTTGAACCGTAGCGGAAGATAGCGGTAATTGATGAGGAGGGAAAGATAGAAAGTCCGGGTATACCTCCTCAAGGAAACTCCGGAGAACGACTCGAAACAGGAAGCCAGCAAATAATCGAAATAAATATCCAGCAATACCCCCGAATAGCGTCCGAATTCAGGTTGAAGCCTATGCACCACCTCGCAGACAGCCGGATGATGGTCGGTATAGTCATCAATAGCGCGGTGAAGCTGAATGCCCTTGGCTATATCCGGCAGATAATTCTTATAGGAGCTTCCCTTTACGGCATCGCCTACAAAATTGCCCAACTGTACTTTTCTGTTCGAACCGGAAAGGAATATATGTGCCAGATAGTTCATGACAAAAGATTTACCAGCTCCTTGCAAAGACGCTCCTTCACCTCCTCCATCGGCACCTCGTGCCCCAGCTCTTTCTGCAGAGAAGTGACACCCTTGTCGATGAATCCGCAGGGATTGATATAACTGAAATAACGTAAATCGGTATTCACATTCAGTGCCAGCCCGTGCATGGTAACAAAATGGCTGCTGCGCACGCCGATGGCACAAATCTTACGGGCACGGGGAGTATCGCCCTCCAACCATACGCCCGTTGCCTTCTCCAGGCGTCCGGCAGCGATGCCAAACGAAGCACAAACGCGGATTACCGCCTCTTCCAGCAGATGCACATACTCCTTCAACCCCAAAGAAAAGTCGTCAAGGTTCAGAATAGGATAGCAGACCAACTGTCCCGGACCATGATACGTAATGTCTCCGCCACGGTCAATATGATAGAGCGTAGCCCCTATCCTGCGCAGTTGTTCTTCTCCCAGCAGCATATTCCTTTCTTTTCCGCTACGCCCCAATGTATAGACATGGGGATGCTCGCAGAGCACAATATGATTGACATAGCACTCTCCTGCCTGCTTGGCATGTACAAGTGCGTCAAACCATTCCGTCTGCCGGCTCCATGCTCCGGCATAAGGAATCATGTTCCAATCTGATATTTCCAGTTTCATGCAAGCAAATATAGTACTTTTTTTGAATTCTAAAAAGAACATTTCATTTTAAAACAGAATGTCTTCCGTTACTTTTTCCCGGAAAAGAATTACCTTTGTGCGAACTCTAAACGACAAAGCGTATGGAATTTCCTCAAGTCGACCTGCCAGTAGACATGATTGCATGGACTGAAGTAACGGAAGACATTCTAAACATATACAAACAGTCTTGCCGTCTGAAAGCATGCATCTTTGCACTTTGTATAGAAGGTTCCATCACGGTATCCATCAATCTGATGGATACGGAAATCAAGCAAGGGGATTTCATTACCCTGCTTCCCGGAACTATCATACAGTTTTACGAACAAAAGGAAAAAGTGTGCCTGGGATTCGTGGGGTTTTCTTCCCATTGCCTCAATGGAGTCAACCTCATCCAGTCTACATTAAGCTCCTTCTCCAACATACTGGAGTATCCGGTACTGGCTATCAACCCTACCGTCGCCTCCTATTTCAAGGACTATTTTGCCTTATGGGCACGCATCACGACCGGTCCCTATCCTCCTGACACCAAAATGGCACAGAGCACTCTGAGCATGCTCCTCAGCGGCATAGACAGAATGTATTGCCACCGTCCGCAGATGCAAAAAGGGAACAAGAGCCGGAAAGAGGAAATATGCCGCGAACTGGTGCAGCTCGTCATCGAAAACTATACCCGCGAACGCCGCGCGCAATTCTATGCCGACAAACTGGGCATCTCCCTGCAACACCTCAGCACCACCGTGAGGCAAGTGACCGGCAGAAATGTATTGGACATCATCGCCCACGTCGTCATCGTAGACGTAAAAGCCAAGCTGAAATCAACCAACATGACCATTCAGGAGATTGCCTATTCCCTGAACTTCCCCAGTGCTTCCTTCTTTGGAAAATACTTCAAGAGGCATATGGGCATGAGTCCGCTGGAGTATAGGAACAGCTGAGAATACAGCCGTCAGAACCTGGAACTCAGACGAAGGCTGCTCAAAGCCACGGATACACAGGAAAGAGCCATGGCAGCACCTGCCAGCGCAGGACTCAGCAGGATGTCATAGACGGGATAGAGTACTCCGGCCGCGACAAAGATACCCACTGTATTATAGATGAAAGCCCAGAACAGATTCCGGTACATGAGGCTCACAGTCTGGCGAGACAACCGGAAAACTTTGGGCAACAGCAGTAGGTCTGAAGTCCTGAGAGTAATCATGGCGGTGTCCATCAACGTATCGGTCCCCTTTCCCATGGCAATGCTTACATCAGCACAGCTCAAGGCTTGCGCATCGTTCACGCCATCACCTACCATGGCGACCGTTTTACCCTGAAGCTGCAGCTTATGGATGAAATCCTCTTTGTCATCGGGCATGGCATCGGCCACAAAACGCATGATACCCAAACTGCCGGCCACGGAAGAAGCTGTACGCTCACCGTCTCCCGTAAGCATGCATATCTCGATGTCCTGGATACGCAGTTCCCGGATAGCTTCCATAGAAGTCACCCGCAACTGGTCCTTGATGGCAATAACGGCAAGTAAATCGTTCTCACGCCCAAAGTAGACAATACTGTTTCCGTCCGATTCATATTGTGTCAGCATATCGGCCAGGATATCCGACAAATTGGCTTGATAATCTTTCAGCAGTTTATGGCTTCCTACCCAATATTCCGCACCCTGATAGGCCACTCTGACACCTTTTCCGGTAATGTTTTCAAAACCGTCCAGGTGGGCAGGGATAACCTGCTCCTCCCCTTCCAGGGCCGTAACGATTGCTTCTGCCAGAGGATGGTCCGAAGTAGACTCGGCGGCAAGCAGTACATCTTTATAATGCTCCTCCTGCCCTTGCGCCCACAGCCAGCCTATTACCGTAGGATGTCCTTCTGTCAAGGTCCCGGTCTTGTCGAATACCACCACATCCACATTGCGCATCTGCTCTAAAGCGGAAGTGTCCCTGATAAGGATATGATTGCGGGCAGCTTTATTAAGGCCCGCCGCCAAAGCTACTGGAGTGGCCAGCCCTACCGCACACGGACAAGCCACCACCAATACGGACAAAGCGGCAAACAGACCGTGTGACACTACATCTATGCCTCCGAAGAACACCCATATAAAAAAAGGTCAGCAGGGAAATGATGAGAATGACCGGGACAAAAAGCTCGGCAACGCGGTCGTCAATGCGTTGCTTCTCCGGCAGTACGCGGGCTGCGTTATGCTGCCAGCCTCCCAACCGGCAGATAGCCGCCGACACATTTCGCCGGGCACGTTCCTCCATAAACTCGCCGGTCAGGGAAAAGGCGATGATGACGGCGGCAACCCCATAATAGACATGCGGTTCCAGCCCGATGCCCAGCCAATAATCCGGGAAGAAAGTGTTGAACACACTGAACAGAAAAGCCACAGAGGTGGTAAGCGCCACCAGACGGTCTATATTGTTGCGGCCCGACCGGGTTCCCTTCCAGGCACCGGCATAAAAAGGAGCGCCGAAAAACAGCAGTACCGGAATTGCCAGTACCATCTGTATTTCACGGGTATAGGGTACATGCACAAAGACTGTAGAAAACAGTATCAGTACGATGGCAAAAAGCCATGCACCGACGACGCGCAATCCCGTGCTGTGCATATCCGGCACGGGATGTGCCTTAGTAATTATATTGCTCATTCGATTTATTTTTTAGATGGTTGTTGTTCCGCTTTAATAAAGCAACAACTGGAATGAGCAGTTTGTTCAATTACTTCTTATCGTCCTGCTTGGTTTCCTTGACAAACTCCGCTTCATAATGGAACTTTTGGAAACCTTCTTTCAACTTTTCCACATTGGTCTTGTCGGCATCATACGTGATGGTTACCGTCTTTGTCTTCAGGTCTGTGTGGAAGTCCTTCAGTCCCTTCTCAAAACGGATGTTATTGTTTATCTTCCTTACACAGTTCTCACACTTCATCTGTGCTACCTTGAACACGGCTGTACGGATGTCTTTCGCCATTGCGGCAGATGCACAGAAGAGTACAACTGCCAAAGTCATTAAAAATCTTCTTGTTTTCATTGTTTCGCTATTGATTTAATAAATAATATTATATTCTCGGCAAGTTAAAACGGACACCTACATAGGCTTTTGCCCCATGCATCGGTCCCCACACCATCGTAGCGTCAAAGTTGCTTCCCCAGGGATTGGAAGCATCAATGATGGGGTTTTTCTGCTTGAAGTTTGTCAGGTTCTCGCCACCGACGTATATAGACCAGCGACGGAAATAGCGCGTCACCTGGGCACTCAACTGCTCGAAGCCGCCATAGCGCCTTTCCCACGACCAGTTGCCGTCTGTCAGTTCGTATGGAGCCGGCATGCGCCCGCCACCGTTCAGTTGCAAAGTCACATCAAACTGCCACAATCCCAAAGGTGTCTGATAAGAAGCCGTCAGCAAACCTTTATACTTGCTGGTAAGGGGTTTCTCCATCAGCTCTCCGTTGTAATTCGTTTTGGCATCCGTCCAACGGTAAGCCGCGGTAAAGGTGAAACCCGGGAAGAACGGATAGCTTGCCTCCACCTGCACTACCTGCGAATAGGAACGGCCGTAAAGGTTGTAGAACAGAACGGCATGCGGGTCCGTATCCATGTCTACCACCACCTGCTTGCTGAAATCCGTGTAATTAGTATTTCCGCATTCAGGTTCAAGGTTTTGCCGAACAAGGGAATATAGGCGGAAGTGCTTGCGCCATAGTTCCAGGCCTCATCCTGGTCAAGACGTTTGGCGATGTCTATCCGGCGGCTGCTTGCCAGCAGGTAGTTATTCTCGGCCAGCACATGGTTCGTGCGGTATCCCTTTCCTGCCGAAAGACGGAAATGTACATACTCGTTGGGATTGTACTTCACATGGAAACGCGGAGTGACGAAATAGCCGTACTCACTGCTATGGTCGCCGCGGATACCACCCATCAGCACCAGTTTATCGTCCCAGTTGTAGGTGTACTGCACGTAGGCGCCGGGGACGGCTTCTTTGGTGAATTTCTTCGTCAAAGGCTGTGCGGCGTCATTGTCCAGGCGATAGTGCTGGTCGTAGGAGTCATAGTTGAAGCTCAGTCCGGCAGAAAGGCTTTGACGCTTGGTCAGTTCCGTCTCGAACAGCAAGGAGGCATAAGCGTTGTGCTGGTCCACATCGTAGATTTTCCGTCCGTACAAGGCATCCTGCTTGTGCAGGGAGCCGGAAAGAATCAATGCCAGGTTGGTGTTCTTCTCCTTATTAAATATATAGGCGTTCTTGGTGAAGGCTTCGTAGCGGTCGGTACCTATACTTATCTTATAAGGGTCTGCCAGGGACGTTTTGCCATGGCTGACTTGCCCGCTGTTGCGGTCTTCTGTAAGCACTTTGATGCCTGCCTGGAAGACGTAGCGGTCGCCCATGTATGCCCAGCGGTTCCAGAGGTTGTACTGCTCCACACGGGGGATGTCGGCAAAGCCGTCGTCGTTGCTGTCGTGAGCTTTGGTCTCATTCTCGTAATGCGCCAGCAAAGAGGTGCTCCAACGTTTGGAGAGTTTCACCGTGGCATCGGCATTGGCTTCGTAACGGTTGGTGCTGCTGGCAAAGAGGTTGGCGGAAAACCAATCGGCTTCGGGCAACTGGGGTTTCTTGAATTCCACATTGATTTGTCCCGTGATGGCCTCATAGCCGTTCTTCACGGATGAACTGCCCTTGCTCACCTGAATACTCTGCATCCATGGCCCGGGTACATAACCCAGTCCGTAGGGGGCGGCAGAGCCGCGGTAGTTGGGGATATTCTCCGTCATCATTTGCACATACGTACCGGACAAGCCGAGAAGCTTGATTTGCTTGGCACCGGTGGCGGCATCAGAGTAGGTGACGTCCACCGAGGGATTGGTCACAAAACTCTCTCCCAGGTTACAGCAGGCGGCACGACTCAACTCGGCGCTACTTATCATATCTTCATTCATCACACTGTTGCGCAGCTTCATGGTGCCCAACTTACGGCTGACCACATTCACCTCGCTCAGTTCCACCCCTTCGCGCAAGACAATGTCGAGCGTCTCATTGCGGTTACTGACGTGTATCGTATCGTTCTCAAAACCGATAAAGCTGACTACAAGCATATGCTTGTCATTGGGTTTGGACAAGGAGAAAGTACCGTCCGCCGAAGTGGTGGTACCTTGGGTGGTTCCCTGCCAGAAGAGGTTGGCACCCGCAATCGGGTCGCCCAAATTATCCTTTACCGTTCCCTTTACCTGCGCCTGCAAGGCGGTGAAAGAGAACAGAAGAATGGCTATCAAACTATATTTCATTTCTGTTTTATACTTAAAGAAGTGATTAAAAAACCAAACAGTTCCCTCCGGGCAATCCAGGTCATTGCCCCGTATAAAACAACACTAAATGAGAAGCGTGGAATAGAGCGCCAGATAATGACGCGAGCCGACGACATATGGCGGTGCTCCTGAAACAACTCTCGGAGTACAAGCCACCTGCGGCAAGGAGTGATCAAACAGCGGCAGTTGCTCGCAAAACAGTGTAAGGAATGGCACGAACGAAACAGACTCGTGTGCATGCTTCACGAAATCCACCTTGTAGTAGACGGCTGTACAGCCGGTATCCTTGCATGTTTTTTGTGAACCACGATGTGCATGATGGCATTTGGAACAGCCGGAGGTGCAGCAACTTTGTGTCGTCTCGCATACGGCACAGCAATACTGAACTACAGAAATCCCCACTCCGCTTATAATGATAAGGGAGGAAAAGAGTACAGCCAGTATGTAACGGAGTTCCTTCATAAGCGCTGCAAAGATAGAAAGTTTTAACCGTTTGCCGGAATTAATTTTTCCTTTTTATGTGTGCAGTTCGTTAATAAGTTCTATATTTGTCGATAAAGTTTTTTGATTGATATGTTGATTTATAAACGAAATTCAATATGAAAAAGCAAACTGTCAGCCTACTTGTCCTTCTGCTTGCGGCAAGCGGCTTTTTCTTTTCCTGCGGTAACACCGTGAACAAAAACGCATACGCGTTGGAGTTCGACAGTATACAAGTAAACGAAACCGTACATCTCTTCGGAGACACAGCCAAGCCGGCCTGCAACCTCATCCTCAACTTTGCCTACGCCAGCCAGTCATCCGACGTAAGGCTGAAAGACAGTCTGAACACCTTCTTCCTCTCTGCCTGCTTCGGCGACAAGTACATGGCGATGACACCCGAAGAAGCTGTCAAGAAATATACGGAGAAATATGTCGGCGACTACCGCAATGACCTGGAGCCGATGTACAAGAAAGACGAGGAGGACAAGCAGGACGAGCAGAGCATAGGAGCCTGGTATTCCTATTATAAAGGAATCGAAAGCCATGTGCAGTTGTGCAATACCTTGATGCTGACCTACCGTATAGATTACAACGAATATACCGGCGGCGCACACGGCATCTATATGTCCACCTTCCTCAACCTCGACCTAAAGACCCTAAGCCCCATCCGCCTGGACGACCTCTTTGAAGGCGACTATAAGGAAGCGCTGACCGACTTGCTTTGGAAACAGCTGATGGCAGACAACAACGTCAGCACCCGCCAAGAGCTGGAGGACATGGGCTACGCCACCACCGGTGACCTGGAGCCTATCGAGAATTTCTACCTGGACCCAACGGGAATCACCTTCTATTATAATGTATATGAAATTGCCCCATACGTAATGGGAGCAACCAAAATCACGTTGTCTTATGAGGACATAGCCCCTCTGATGAACGGTAAATTCATTGTATTAAGCAGCGCTATAAAAACAGACGGTGAATAGGAACTGTAATCAATTGTCTATCAACATAAAATTCACAATGGATTTAATACTCAAATATTTCCCGGACCTGACGGAAGAACAGAAACGGCAGTTTGCCGCACTCTACGACCTCTATCTGGACTGGAACTCTAAGATTAATGTCATTTCACGCAAAGATATAGAGAACTTGTACGAACACCATGTGCTGCACTCTCTGGGCATAGCCAAGGTAATCAGGTTCAGACCGGGGACACAAATTATGGACCTCGGCACGGGAGGAGGCTTTCCGGGAATCCCGCTTGCCATCCTTTTCCCCGAAGTACAATTCCATCTGGTGGACAGCATCGGAAAGAAAGTACGCGTAGCCTCCGAAATAGCCAACAGCATCGGGCTGAAAAACGTCACCTTCCGCCATGCCCGCGCAGAAGAGGAAAAAGGGAAGTTCGACTTTGTGGTGAGCCGTGCCGTGATGCCACTGACAGACCTACTGAAGATTATCCGCAAGAACATCTCCTCCAAACAGCAGAATGCATTGCCCAACGGACTGATTTGCCTCAAGGGGGGCGAATTGGGAAACGAAACCATGCCCGTCAAGAACAAGACCACGTTGTGGGACTTGAAGGAGTTCTTTGAAGAGGAGTTCTTCGAGACAAAGAAAGTAGTATATGTAGGGGGATAAATCTAAATACATAATATGAAAATAAAGAGATTCGAATTTAATATGTTCCCGGAGAACTGTTATGTGCTTTGGGACGAAACCAATGAAGCGGTCGTCATTGACCCGGGCTGTTTTTATGAGGAAGAAAAGCAGACCTTGAAAAACTTCATCATCAAGAATGGGCTGAATGTGAAACATCTGCTGAATACCCATCTGCATCTGGACCATATCTTCGGCAATCCTTTCATGCTGAAAGAGTTCGGTCTGAAGGCCGAAGCCAACCAGGCCGATGAGTTCTGGATTGACGAAGCGCCGAAACAAAGCCGCATGTTCGGCTTCCAACTGCAGGAAGCCCCCGTGCCCCTGGGCACTTATCTGCACGATGGAGACATCATCACCTTCGGCAATACAGAACTGGAAGCCATCCATGTGCCGGGACACTCGCCAGGCAGCCTGGTGTACTATTGCGCGGCAGACCACTGCATGTTCTCGGGGGATGTGCTGTTTCAAGGCAGCATCGGCCGTGCCGACCTTACCGGCGGCAACTTCGACGAACTGATAGAGCATATTTGCAGCCGTCTGTTCATCCTGCCCAACGACACGATTGTCTATCCCGGACACGGAGCACCGACTACCATAGGAATAGAGAAAGCGGAGAATCCGTTCTTCCGGTAAATATACAGCAAACTTTTAAATCATTACAGCCATGAAAAACGACCTATTGGCCTACCGCCACATCGGCATCAGCGAAAAAGACGAGGAGAAGATGCTCCAAAAAATAGGAGTGAAAAGCCTGGACGAGCTGATTGATAAAACCATTCCTGCCAACATCCGCCTGAAAGAACCGCTGGCTCTGCCCAAGACAATGACAGAGTATGAATTCGGACAGCACATTGCAGGGCTGGCTGCCAAAAACAAACTCTACACAACCTATATCGGTATGGGATGGTACAACACCATCACTCCTGCCGTTATCCAACGGAACGTATTCGAGAACCCCGTTTGGTACACTTCCTATACCCCCTATCAGACCGAAGTCTCACAAGGACGCCTGGAAGCCTTGATGAACTTCCAGACTGCCGTATGCGACCTCACCGGCATGCCCCTTGCCAACTGCTCCCTGCTGGACGAAGCGACTGCCGCAGCCGAAGCCGTGACGATGATGTATGCCCTGCGTCCGCGCGACATGCAGAAATCGGGCGCCAACGTGGTATTTGTTGACGAAGCCGTCTTCCCGCAGACGCTGGCAGTAATGACTACCCGTGCCATTCCGCAAGGTATCGAGCTGCGTATAGGAAAATACCATGAAATGGAATTCACACCGGACATCTTCGCCTGCGTACTGCAATATCCCAACGCCGCCGGCAACGTGGAAGATTATCGCGCCTTCGTGGAAAAAGCCCATGCAGCCAACTGCAAAGTGGCCGTTGCCGCCGACATTCTGAGCCTTGCCCTGCTCACCCCTCCGGGAGAATGGGGGGCCGACATCGTCTTCGGAACCACACAACGGCTCGGTACACCGATGTTCTACGGCGGACCGTCGGCAGCCTACTTTGCCACCCGCGACGAGTACAAGCGCAATATGCCGGGACGCATCATTGGCTGGTCGAAAGACAAATACGGCAAGCTGTGCTACCGCATGGCGCTGCAAACCCGCGAGCAACATATCAAGCGTGAAAGGCGACTTCCAACATCTGTACCGCGCAGGCACTGCTGGCTACAATGGCAGGCTTCTATGCCGTATATCACGGTCCGGAAGGCATCCGCACCATTGCGGAACGCATCCACAGCATTGCCGTATTCCTGGAAAAGAGCATCAACAGACTGGGATACAAGCAGGTCAATGCACAATATTTCGACACGCTCCGCTTTGCACTGCCCGACACCATTTCGGCACAGCAGATACGTACCATCGCTCTAAGCAAGGAAGTGAACCTGCGTTATTTCAAGAACGGGGACGTAGGCATGAGCATTGACGAAACTACGGACATAGCCGCCGTCAATGTACTGCTCTCCATCTTTGCCATTGCCGCCGGAAGGGATTGGGAAAAGGCAAGCGACGTACCCATGGCAAGCAGCATCAGCGCGGAGATGAAAACGCCAAAGCACCTATCTGACACACGAAGTATTCAACAAATACCATACGGAAACGGAGATGATGCGCTACATCAAGCGTCTCGACCGCAAGGACATCTCACTGGCACACTCCATGATTTCCCTCGGCTCGTGCACCATGAAGCTGAACGCTGCCGCAGAGATGCTGCCGCTCAGCCGTCCGGAATTCATGAACATGCATCCCCTGGTGCCCGAAGACCAGGCCGAAGGTTACCGCGAACTGATAAGCAACCTCAGTGAAGAACTGAAGATAATTACCGGCTTTGCCGGCGTCAGCCTGCAACCCAACTCCGGTGCGGCAGGCGAATATGCAGGACTCCGCGTCATCCGCGCCTATCTGGAAAGTATAGGACAAGGGCACCGCAATAAAATACTGATACCTGCATCCGCACACGGCACCAACCCGGCATCCGCCATCCAGGCAGGCTTTACCACCGTGACCTGCGCCTGCGACGCACAAGGCAACGTGGATATGGCCGACCTGCGCGCCAAAGCGGAAGAAAACAAGGCAGACCTCGCCGCCCTGATGATCACCTACCCTTCCACACACGGTATCTTTGAAACGGAAATTGTGGAAATCTGCCACATTATACACGCCTGCGGTGCGCAAGTATATATGGACGGCGCCAATATGAATGCCCAAGTAGGCTTGACGAATCCCGGCTTTATCGGTGCGGATGTCTGCCATTTGAATCTGCACAAAACGTTCGCCTCTCCTCACGGTGGCGGCGGACCGGGCGTAGGTCCCATCTGCGTGGCAGAGCATCTGGTTCCGTTCCTTCCGGGACATAAATTGTTCGGCAATGCCGCCAACCAGGTGTCCGGAGCTCCCTTCGGCAGTGCAGGTATCCTCCCCATTACTTATGGCTATATCCGCATGATGGGAACAGAAGGGCTGACACGGGCCACAAAGATAGCCATCCTCAGTGCCAACTACCTGGCAGCCTGCCTCAAGGATACGTACGGCATTGTTTATCGGGGTGCTACCGGCTTCGTGGGACACGAAATGATACTGGAGTGCCGCAAGGTGCACGAAGAGACGGGCATCAGCGAAAACGACATCGCCAAGCGTCTGATGGACTACGGCTATCATGCCCCTACCCTCTCCTTCCCGGTACACGGCACGCTGATGATTGAACCGACGGAAAGCGAAAGCCTTGCCGAACTGGACAACTTTGTCCACGTGATGCTGACCATTTGGGACGAGATTCAAGAGGTAAAGAACGGCGAAGCCGACAAGACGGACAACGTGCTGGTGAATGCCCCACATCCCGAATACGAAGTGGTAGCCGACACGTGGGAGCACAGCTATACCCGCCAAAAGGCAGCCTACCCGATAGAAAGCGTGCGCGAAAACAAGTTCTGGGTGAACGTGGCACGTGTAGACAACACGTTGGGAGACCGTAAACTGTTGCCCACATGCTATGGATGCTTCGACTGATGAAAAGAAAGCGTAACGGACTATTTTATAGTAAAAAAGAAGAAACCATCAATTCCATCTCCCATGGCATCGGCATTGCCATGGGAGTAATTGTAAGTACACTATTCCTGATAAAATGCTACCAGGCGCAGAATCTTTGGGCAGCATGCGGCGTATGGCTCTATCTGTTCGGCATGGGAGGCTCCTATCTTGCCTCCACACTCTACCACTCCCTGAAACATCATAATCCGTGGAAACGACGCTTGCGGCATTGGGACCATGCAGCCATCTATTGGCACATTGCAGGCAGTTATTCCCCCATCATACTCATTGCATTGAGAGAGGACGGCGGTTGGGGCTGGGGACTTTTCGGCTTCGTCTGGCTATGCGCCATCATCGGTACTGTTGTCAGCTTCCGCAAGATGGAGGAGCACAGTTACGTGGAAACAGTGTGTTACATCCTGATGGGGCTGTCCGTACTGGTAGTATTCAAGCAGCTTTTCGCCCTCTCCCCCACAGCCTGCTACTGGATTATTGCCGAGGGGGTATGCTACATCACGGGAGCCGCCTTCTACTCCTTGCGCAAAGCACGGTACATGCATTCGGTTTTCCATTTCTTTGTATTGGGCGGTTCAGCCTGCCACATGGTGGCTGTATGGGACATACTGGTGAAGATGCTGTAAGCAAACGGCAAGCGCACAACCGCTAAAAGAAGTTAATAAGTATCTCTTTCCCTTGCTTTTCTCCATAACTTACCCTACGTTTGCAGTGTTGTACATCAGTGCAACACTAATAAAATTATGATAACGATAGAGAATACGAGCTACGGTTACAAGTCCAATCCACTTATTTTCAACAACATATCTTTGGAAATAGGAAACGGTATATATGGACTTCTGGGAGAAAACGGCGTAGGCAAAACGACGCTGATGCATCTCATCTGCGGACTACTCTTCCCCAAAAACGGAAAGTGCAGCATAGACGGAAGAAACACGGCAGAGAGACAGTCCGAAGGGTTGGCCCGTTACTTCTTCCTGCCCGAAGAGTTGCAGATGCCTACCGAAAGCATCGCCAGCTTCGCTGCACGCCATTCCGTATTCTATCCACATTTCAATCAGGAAGAATTCAAGCTGAACCTGGAAGAGCTGAAAATCAACCGGAAACAAAAACTCTCTTCCGTCTCCTACGGACAACAGAAGAAGGCAATGCTGGCATACGCCTTTGCCCTGCATACTCCATACATCCTGCTCGACGAACCGACAAACGGGCTGGACATCACCTCCCGCCAAGCCTTGAAACGTATCATCAGCCGCAGCATGGACGATGAAAGCACGCTGCTCATCTCCACCCATCAGGCGCACGACTTCGAGAATCTGCTGGACCATCTCGTCATCCTTGGCAAAGGCGAAATATTACTGAACCGTTCGCTGGACGAAATCAGTAACCGGCTTCTCTTTGCCCGTACGGACATCCTGCCGGCAGAAAGCATCTACAGCGAACAAGACTTGTCGGGCCATTTCTCCATTCTCCCCAACGAGGACGGAGAAGAGAACACACCGGACATCGAACTGCTGTATAAAGCGGTGTTGCAACAACCGGAAAAGATACAGAGCATGTTTCAATGAAAATCCATCATACAAACAGAACTATGAACGCAACTTTTAATCTGAAACGCTTCCTGCTACTGGAACAATATAAAAGGAATGAGACCGGCAGGCACCTGCTTTGGTCGGCAGCCGTCGTATCGTTCATCTGCATCCTGTGCATCCTCTACGACATAAACCGCGGTGGAAGTTACTACGGCAAACATACCTCTGCCACCGAATTCTCCCGCTACGTACTATGGTTTATCCTCATGGCCCCCTGCCTGCTGGAAACAAATTTCAGCAAACACAGCTCCACTCTCGATATACTGCTGCCGGCATCGGCATTCGAGAAGTTCCTGCATATCTGGATAAAATACCTGCTGCTGCTTCCCCTATTCTGCAGTCTGCTGATAGCCTGCCTCAAAGGTCTGCTGTCCTTAAGCGGCAGCGAGTTCCTGCAGTATTTTGCAACGCACATCACGATGTTCCGGATACACAACACCCAGATACTGACCTATGTAATCCTGCATGCTTCCGCCTTCATCGGATACTTCGCCTTCAGCCGGCAAGTCCTGCTGAAAAGTTTCACCATCTTTGTAGGCTCCATTGCCGTCTGCATAGGAATTGTAACTTTTGTGGCCTCCCTCATGCCCGAAGCCAGAGCGGACGGATACTGGATGGATAACATTGCCACATGGCCCCACACCAGCTATCCGCTGTCGGCCGGTGCACAAGCCATCGTGACTTTCTGCAATTATGCGGCTCCTATCAGTGTGCTGCTCGGTTCATGGGCATCGAGCTACTTCCTGCTCAAAGAAAAACAACTGTAGCCTATGGACTTCAAGACCAACAAGCCGATATACCAGCAGATTGTAGACTTCTGTTTCAGCAAGATTCTCACCCGCGAATGGCGGGCGGAAGAGCGGGTGGTATCCGTGAGGGAGCTCTCCACACAACTGGCAGTGAACTCGCGCACCGTGTTGAAGGCCTATGAATACCTCCAGACGGAGGACATCATCTACCCGGAACGGGGAATGGGGTTCTACCTCTCCAAAGATGCGGTGAAGAAAGTGATGCGAATACAGAAGAAAGAGTTTTTTGAAAACCAGCTTGCCGACATGTTCCGCAGCATGGAGCTGCTCAGCATCAGTATAGAAGAAATAACAGAACGATATAACAAACTTAAAAAAGACGGTTCATGAAGAGATACGCAAAGACTGCATTATGGATTACCTTCGGACTCCTCTTCGGACTTACGATTGTCAAAGTTTCGACACTGATGTACGAGATTTATTCCTTCATGCATTCCTGACTTTCATCGGACAGACGAGGAAAGTATAAACAACTGACATACAAGCCTCAACATCTTTCCTTAACGGAAGGAGTGGCTTTTGCATCCCTATCCAACAGTAACAGACTAATACAAACGATTATGAAAACCAAACTTTTTTTACTATTGCTTGCCCTCTCCGTACTCCGTACGCAGGCACAGAGCCTCTCCATCAAAGGACGCGTCACGGACACTTCGCAAGAGGCAATTATAGCCGCCAATGTGTCATTATGGACCATAGACTCTACTTTGGTGACCGGAGTAACCTCGGATGCACAAGGCAAGTTCACCCTCCATAAAATCAAGGCAGGCGATTACCGCCTTTCCATCTCCTTCATCGGCCTCCAAAGTGAAAACATACTGCTGAAACTGAATAAAAGCCTCGACCTGGGCGATGTACAGTTGCAGGAAGATGCCGTAAGCCTCGGTGAAGTGACGGTATCCGCCAGCAATGTGCTGCAGCGGGTAGACCGGCAAATTATCCTGCCTTCCGAAAGCCAGCTGAAACGCTCGTTCGGTGCCTACGACCTGCTGAACAATCTCGGCATTGCCCGTCTGCAAGTGGACAATCTGAGCAACAGCATGAGCGTCAGCGGTGGTGGGTCCGTACAAACCCGTATCAACGGCATTAAAGTGACAGACAAGGAGATAGCGGCCGTCAGAGCCAAAGACGTACTGCGTGTGGAGTTCATCGAAGACCCCGGCAAGCAGTACGGAGACGACGAGCTGGGCGCCGTAGTCAACATTATCCTGCGCCGCCGCGAAACGGGCGGTGTTGTGAACTTCCAACTCTCCGATTCGCCCCACACCCTATGGGGAGAGAATTTCCTGAGCGCGAAGTTCAATTACAAGAACTCCGAATGGGGCATCGACTACTTCAACAAGAACGGCAAGTATCACAGCCGCCTCGAATCCCATGAAACCTTCTATCTGGGCGACCGTACCATCGACCGCATCAAGGAAGGCATCGAAGACGAGTCTCCCTCCCTGAGCTTCATCAACAACCTGAATCTGACGTACAATCTGACGAAAGCGGACAAATATGTATTCAATGCCATCTTCCGTAACAACCTCAGCAATGCCCCCTACCAGAATGAGCTGAACAAGATGTGGGCAGTGGGCAGCACGGAGTCCATCTATTCGTACGTCAACAACCACACATCCAGCTACTCTCCGGCGCTCGACCTTTACTTCCAGCATACCCTGCCCCATCAGCAGAGCATCCAGGTGAATGTAACGGGAACGCTCATCCATACCAAGAACAACCGGAAATACAAGGAGTACAAGGACGAGAACGCACCGCTGGCAGACATCCAGACATTAGTGGACGGCGACAAGCGCTCCGTCATCGGCGAAGCCATCTATGAAAAGAACTTCAAGGAGGTGAAGCTGAGCGGCGGTGCCCGCCACTATCAGATGCGGACAGAGAATGAGTATAAAGGTTCCAACCCTACCACTTCGAAGATGGACCAGTCGCAGACATCCGCTTTCTTCGAGGTGCAGGGCAAGGTAAAGGACTTCAGCTATGCGGGCAGCGTAGGCATGACGCGCGCCTGGTTCAAGGAGAGTGAGGAAGACCATGCCTACTATACCTTCACGCCCACCGTGCGGTTGAGCTATAATCTGAAGAAGGCGGGATTCCTGCGCTACCGGTTCAACATCAGTCCTGCCATACCGTCACTCGGTTCGCTGACGGATGTGGAGCAGGCGATGGATACGATACAGATAGTCCGCGGCAACCCGTTGCTGAAAACGTATCAACAGTTCACGAACTCCTTGTCTTACAGCTATTCGAAGAAGCAGTTCAATGCCAATCTGAGCGTGCGCCACCAGTATTATGACAATCCCATCATGGAAAGCATCTTCGTGGAGGACGGCAAACTGATACTGAAGGATGAAAACCAGCGGTCGTTCCAAAGCCTGAATACGGAACTGATGGCCGGCATTAACGGCGCTACGCTGTTCGGGCTGAAAGATTTCCTGACGCTTTATGCTTCGGGAGGATATACGCGCAGTTGGTCGGAAGGCCTGAACTATAGCCATATGTACGATGAATTCTATTACAGCGTGATGGCGCAAGTGCAATATAAAGGCCTCTCGCTGCTCGGGCAGTTCCGGAAAGTGCAGAACAATTTCTTCGGCGAAACCATTAAAAAGAACGAAAACCAGACGGCATTCATGGCAATGTACACCCGGCAGAACCTTCAGGCGGGAATCGGTATTATGTTTCCCTTCACCAATAATTATAAAGTGGGAAAAGAAAGAATCAGCAAAGTGGCTCCTTTCCGTTCCGAGACATTCGTCAGGGAGACGGGACAGATGGTCGTGCTGCGCGTGGGTTATACATTCGAGTTCGGACGCAAGCACAAGGCAGGCAACAAGGGGCTGAACAACAGTGATACGGACAGCGGCATCATCAATATGCAGCGATAACCCATTTCCTCTGTGAAGAGGAAGCCCAACGGAGAGTGGCGGAATTATACGTTATTTTGCTTCATGTATGATTAATTACCTGACCGCCACCTCTCCTGCGGGTATCTCTGTTTAGCGGATGATGGTCACCGTACCTTCCTTCACCTTTTTCTCCTTCACCGGAGCATCGGCGGGAGCATATCCCAGGGCTGCGCAGCCATATACCTTATGGCTCTCGGGTACACCCAGCTTTGTCAAGAAAGCGCGGACATCGGGGTCGTCGCAGGTCTGCCCCAACTGGTTAATCCAGCAGGAACCGATGCCGAGGGACTTGGCTGCAAGGAAAATGTTCTCCAAGGTGCAAGCGCAATCCATAGCAGCCCACCATTGGGTAGGCTCGTTGGAGACAATGACCAGCGTGGGGGCATGATAGTAGCAGCAATAAGTCTGGCTATGTCCACGTTCCCGTGTATGAGGGTCGTCACTCTTGGCAAAGGCGCCTTTGATTTTATCATTCAACTCTTTCAGTACTTCCTTATTCTGAATGGCAGTGAAGTGCCACGTCTCCAAATGCATACCGTTGGGGGCATAAGTAGCCGCCTCAAGGATAAGATTCAAATCTTCTGCGGAAACCTGCTGTTCCATATAGGCACGGACGCTACGGCGTGCCTTGATAGTTTGTAATGTCTCGTTCATTTGTTTAATTGAGAATTGATAGTTGATTATTGATAATGCAAATCGGTGCGTATTCAGTAGGGCTGTTTCATCGTTTCACCAGTCCAATCTTCACATTCAGCTTGAAGTACCAGACGCCGTTCTCGCGCTCCAAGAAGCCGTATTTATCTTTCTCTACGGCACCTTTCTCCAAACGCGTGTTCTGATAAAGGAAGTCTGCAAAGACCTGCGGACGGGATTTGTGGTAGCAGAGTATCTGCCCGTTGCCGTCCGTCAGGAAGATGCCTTCGACGGCAGAGTCCGTACCGTTATAAATTTTGGCAGGGCGCATGCCGAGGGCAAGCGCCAGCAAGAACTGCTTCATCTTGAACTCGTAGAAGCGGTGCTTGTTTATCAACTCGTCCTTTATCTTCAGCGGATTCATCTCCTTGATGCGCTCCGTCAATTCGCTGATGCGGGTGATGCCGTCCAAGTGCATCAAGCGCACCATCTCGGCAAGCATGCGGGGGAAGTGGAGGTCTATCATCAGCAGGTTGCAGCGGAACACGCGGTCGGCAACGTCGGCATACTTCAGCACGCCGCCCAGTCGCTCAATCATCATCATGCGTTCTGCTACTTCCATAGAAGATTCCGGCAGGGCATTCACCTTGTTCACCGTGGGCACGGCAAACTTGACACCGCTTTGCTCCAGCTTCAGATTCGCCGTGCGCCCTCCGTCCAGCAACGGATTCATCGGGGTAAGGCGACAACGGACATTGAAGCCCGTTAGCGGAGCTTCGGGATGCCAGAAAGCTACGGAGAAATCGGTACGGTCCTCCGTCTTTGCTTCCAGGTCGAAGATATTGACAGCATCCAGGAAAGCTTCCAAGCCTTCAGTCACTTCCACTTCCTCGCCCGAAACGTTCTTCAACAGATGCAGAACCAACTCTGCCGCATCACCAAAGTCTTCGCGGGGGAAACGCAGTTCCTCCTTCTCGCCCGGAACAAACGAACCGTCCTTCCCGGTAGTTCCGCTGACAATGCGCACTTCCTGCTCTTCGATATAGTAACGGCGCGTACCGTCATGCTCTTCCCTCTGTATCAAGGCAACGGGCCAGCGCAGGGTTTCGTCTTTTTCAGCTTTCGGTGTGCCCGGTGACACGGCTCCATCCGCCAGCAGGCGAAAGAAGGTGTAGAGCTCGCCCAGTTCTCTTTTTGTTGCACTAAATGCCATAAACTTTCTTTTGTTTAAAGGGGGGGAGTCAGCCTTTCATAAGAAGTGGTACCGTTTCCGCAAAGAAAACAGTCTGTTCCTCATAGGAAAACAACTTGTTCCGTTAAAGGAAACGAACAACTTCCCTATTAAAAGGGGCTCTTATCCCATTTGTTGTATTATTCAAACCTCAATGTTTCTACTTTCTCCAACCGTGCCCGCAACTTCGGCATCATGGACTGACGGATGCGGAGCGTCATGCGGCAGTCCATATCATACGACTGTTCCAGGATTTCCGGCTCCTCCTCCTTCACTACTCGCATCACATCGTTCATGAAAGGATATTCGAAAAGGAAGGTAACCGTCTCATCCACGGTCTTTTCAATAACGGTGGCGGCGGCAATGGCTTCGGCGGCAGCAGCCTTATAAGCTACAATCAATCCACTCGTACCCAATTTGATGCCTCCGAAATAACGCACTACGATAATCAATATATCCGTCAATTCGTTGGAATTGATTTGTCCCAGAATCGGCTTGCCTGCCGTACCCGATGGCTCGCCGTTGTCGTTGGCACGGAAGTCCTTCCGCTCATGGCCCAGCATGTAGGCGTAGCACACGTGGCGGGCGTCGTAGTATTTTTTCTGGTAAGTTTCCAGATGCGCCTTCACCTCCTCTACTGTACGCACCGGCAGGGCAATAGCAATGAACTTGCTGCGCTTTTCAGTGTAAATGCCCTCGGAAGGGGCAACGATGGTTTTATACGTATCTTCGCTCATGCTGCAAAGATAATGCAAACTGAAGAGAGAACTTTCATGCTTGCATGAAAAAAGTTATGTTGAAGTGCAGCTTATCTTATCTAAAGATAGGAAATAAAATTGAGACTTAGAGCAGAACGCAGTAATAAGGCTGACAAATAGCGGTTTAGGTAATAAAAAGGAAAGAGCAGCAAGCCATTCGAAACCAATAAAAAGCCAAGTGAGGACAGAGTTACATTACTATCTCGTTACTTTCTTTTGGCTGGCAGCTGATTTTAAGATGGTTTTCAAAGAGCTGATTTACATGGATTTCAGATGCTACTCACCTGCAAATGTAACCGAATTTTCGGAAAATGGCAGTGATAGCATGAAAAAAGAAGTAAATCCGATTCTTTTGCGCTGATTGGCAGTGCTTTGCGTATCAAGAAACAACTCTACAGGTAATAATTTTGTCACTTAAAAAATGTAGAGTATGAGATCAACTTTCAGAGTCTTATTTTATCTCAAGCGTAATGCCCCCAAGAAGAACGGGCTTGTGCCGGTCATGTGCCGTGTGACCGTAAACGGCAAAGTATCCCAATTCAGTTGCAAACTGGATGTAGAGGAGAAATCATGGAATGTCGAATTGGGCAGGTTATCCGGCAGAAGCCTCATTGCACAGGAAGGCAACCGGATGCTGGACAAAATCCGTGTGGGCATCAACAAGGCTTATCAAGAGATATGCGACAGGGATAACTATGTAACTGCCGAGAAAGTCCGTAATGCTTTCTTAGGCATAGGAATGAAACACGAAACCCTGCTTGCCGTGTTCAGTCAGCACAACGAGGACTACGCCAAACAAGTTGGTAAAATCAAGAGCGAGCGCAGCTATTGGAAATACTGCACCGTATATAACCACTTATCCGAGTTTATCAAACAACGCTATAAGGTCAGTGATATAGCCCTTAAAGAACTTACCCCTGCTTTCATTACCGACTTTGAACTATTCCTAAGAACGGAAAAAGGCCATTGCACAAATACCGTTTGGTCATATATGATGCCATTGCGGAGAATTATCTACATGGCTATCAATAACGGCTGGTTGCAACGCGATCCCTTCTACGGGTACAGCATCACGAAAGAAGAAACCAAACGGGGCTTTCTAACGAAAGAGGAAATCACCCTGCTTATCAATGGTACGTTTAAGAAGAAAAGCTACGAACTGATACGTGACTTGTTTATTTTCTGCACATTCACAGGGTTAAGCTGGACGGACATGTATCACTTGACGAAAGAAAATCTGGAAATCTCTTTTGATGGTCATCTGTGGATTAAGACCAAACGCCAGAAAACGGGTACAGAAAGTAACATCCGTCTGTTGGAAGTTGCCAAACATATCATTGAGAAATACGAAGGTATGGCGAAAGACGGCAAGCTGCTGCCCGTCCCTTGTTACCCCAACTGCAAAAACGGAATCAAAGTAATCGCAAAACGCTGTGGCATAGAGAAAAATGTCACGTGGCATCAAAGTCGGCACTCGTATGCCACGACCGTGTGCCTGTCGAATGACGTACCCATTGAGACACTCTCTAAAATGCTCGGACACCGCAGCATCCGCACGACGCAAATTTATGCGAGTGCGCCCAGAATGGTCGCTTAATAAATGCTTCTTTAGCAAGAAGTTAGGATTGGGTTCGATATAATCCTATCGTCAATCAGTTTATCCAAAGGGGAAACCCGATGGGGAGTGTAGCATACTG
>ENA-OQET01000026-OQET01000026.1-human-gut-metagenome-genome-assembly--contig:-NODE-26-length-78370-cov-10.427847_pt1 | contig 78370 bp, 69 predicted proteins | sample MGYA00242800_ERZ504645 | MGnify/ENA primary metagenome ERZ504645 (study PRJEB26092, sample SAMD00036308) | human gut metagenome | host: Homo sapiens | study: EMG produced TPA metagenomics assembly of... | reverse complement strand
CGGCCGCGGGCTATCCCGATATCGAGTTCAACGACAAGATCGTCGACGCTACCTGCATGGGCCTGGTTCAGACCCCAACGACTTTCGATGTCCTGGTGCTGCCCAACCTGTTACGGCGACATCGTGAGCGACCTGTGCGCCGGCCTGGTGGGCGGCTTAGGGATGGCCCCCGGCTCCAACATCGGTGCCGACTGCGCCATCTTTGAGGCGACGCACGGCTCTGCGCCTGATATCGCGGGGCAGGATATCGCCAACCCCACGGCCGAGATTCTCTCTGCTGCGATGATGCTCGATCACCTGGGTGAGAACGACGCGGCTAACCGCATTCGCGCCGCCGTCTCTGCCACGCTCGACGAGGGCGAACAGGTTACCGGTGACGTGCGTCGTGCCCAGACCGGCTCCGTTGAGGGCGCCGTGGGCACGCAGGCCTTCGCCGATGCCGTTATCGCGCACCTGGCCTAAGGCATGCAGGCTGCAAACGCCTAAATAGTACTTAAGTGTTTGCGTATAACCTAAGAATCAATACGCCCGGCGCTCTGTCGGGCGTATTCTATTGGGGACTATGTTTCCTAACAAGGAGTAACCGATATGGGTCTGATTCAAAAGAAGGACGAGAAGGACGAGATCGACGGCATCCAGATCATCGAGCGCGGCGAAGGCCCCGACGGTGACGAGGACGAGAAGATCGACCTGGTCGCCGGTACGTCTGCCGAGCACATTGCTGCTGGCACGACGGCCGAGGAAGAGGACGCCCGTCTGGAGGCTCAGATCGCCGCAGATGCCGCTGACGAGAATCTGATGCCCGAGGCCCAGGATGAGGATGATGACGCCCTAGGTTCCGATGGGGACGATCACGTATCCAAGCACAAGAAGACGATGATTGCCGCCTTTGTGGTTGCAGTCGTGATCGCTGCGGTGGTCGGCTTCTTTATGGGCAATGGCGGCTTTGGCGGCAAGGGCGTCGGTTCGTCGACCCTGACCGAGGACCAGCTCGATTCGACCGTGGCAAGCTATAGTTATAGCGGCAAGAAGAGCGACATCACCGCGCGCGAGGCCATCGAGAGCCAGTACAGCCTCGATACCGTCAAGGATAGTAACGGCAACTACACCGCCCCCTCTGCCGACGTCATCCTGTCTTACGTGCGCAACAAGATTCTGCTCGATGCTGCCGAGGACGAGGGCATTACCGTCTCCTCTAAGGAGATGAAGAAGTACGCCGAGGATTCTATCGGCACCTCGGACTACGACACCATGGCCAAGCAGTATGGCGTGTCCAAGGACCAGGCCAAGCAGATCGTCCGCCAGTCCGCGACGCTGCAGAAGCTCTACAAGAAGAAGGTGGGCGATGCTTCCGCGAGCATGCCGACCGCTCCGACCGAGCCTTCTGACGGCAACGAGGACACCGCGAGCAAGGATTACGCCGATTACATCATCAACCTTGCCGGTGACGAGTGGGATAGCTCGAAGGGCACCTGGAAGGACGAGAACAGCACCTACGCTAAGGCCTTCGCTAACGATGCCTTTACCGCCGATAGTGCCACCTATAAGCAGGCCATGACCGCCTATTACACCGCCTATCAGCAGTACTCCTCGCAGGCCTCGAGCGCCAGCTCCAAGTGGACCGAGTATGCCAACGGCCTGTACGCCAAGGCCAACATCAGCATCTACGGCCTGTTTGCTTAAAGGTTGCCCGAGCTTTCGAGCACGAAGTCGAAATATCTGATTGAGCCCGCTAGAACGTCGTTCTGGCGGGCTTTTTGCGTTGAGGGCGTGATTGGCGGCTTAATTATGGCTATTCATCTTTAAGTCCAAAGAGGTTATCGGCTTCATCGTCAGGCATATATTCCAGCACATCGCCCGGTTGGCAGTCGAGAGCCCGGCATATCGCGTCAAGAGTTGAAAAGCGCACGGCAGAAACCTTGCCCGTCTTGATACGCGACATATTGACCTGGGAGATACCCACGCGTTCCGCAAGCTCTTTGGATGAAATCTTGCGTTCGGCAAGCATGCGGTCGAGCCGCAGAATAATCATGGATTCCCCCTAGAGCAACTCGTCATCTTGTTTTTGCAGGATACACCCGTACTGGAAGACGCTGGCAATCAGGCTAATAATCAGGCCTGCAAAGACCATAGAGAGGTCGAGGTGCTGGCCACCAAGCGCATCCGTAAAGTTGCCGCCAAATCCTGAGAGTATCAGCCCCGTGACTATGGCACCAAGAAGCTTCACAGCAACGCCGCCAATAAGGAACAAATGTCCTACTTGACGTAGTATGCGGATGCATTCGAGGTCAAAGGGCCTGCCCGCCTTTTCAATGGCGGAGAAAAACCTGTATGCGCTTAGCGCGATGGCAAGCGCGAGGCATGCCATCATGCCGCTCCCTATGGCAGTATGACCGTCGTGCGCGACAAGCATAAGAGGAGTCTGTTCATTGGTGCCGACGAGAGCGAGAATTGGCCCTTCGCTAGCCTCAAGCTCTACGGATTGGAGACAGAACCCTTGGGAGAGGCTAGGCAATATGAGTAGATCGTAGATTGCAATGACTGCGAGGAGTCCCAGAGCGAGCGCCACGATGGTGCAGATTGTGCCCCATTTGCAGTAGCGAGTGAGCTTCCTCAGTTTGGCTATTGCCTGTTCACGGTCGATGGCTTCATTCGATTTGGATACGTTCCAGCGGATCATAGCTCCTCCAACCAATGTCTAGGATGATATTTAAATCTTATAATATACTTAATGATAAACGATAAACAATTACAGATTAGAGTAAGTTATGTTTGTAAGACGAATAGCGAGAGCTTATGGCATATTTAGGGAGTGAGAGTTTGGCACGTGGGGGATGGACGAGTATCGAAATTTCCCGCAACCGCGCAAGTGCTTCATCGGGTCTCCCTAATTCATATGGAAAAGGAGCTGCAAACGATTGGAAATAACCGCTGAGCGGTCGAAAACTACCGTTCACCGATAATTTCTAAACTGGTTCTAACTGGTATTAAGTCAAAAAGACCAATTCACAAATCTTCACAATGACCTGCATTTTTTCTACATGCCTTTTTTGGCCACCCTGCGTTGTTTAGACACAGAAAAGGTTCCGATCTTTCGTCAAAGTATTTCGAAACGGTTTCAAAACCGCAGGTAGAAGTGTTAACGAGCGGTAAACGGTCGATTTATCGCCGTGAGCGGTGCAAAAACGTTTTACTGCGTGAATCAGCGAAAGCGACCTCTTCTGTGATGATATAGTGACAACAACACGTCACGTGGTTACTACCAGTTGAGAGACCACTGGTCTTCAAAGAACGCTTTCCAAGAAGCTTTAAGGGCGTCCGCCCGCTGGCTTCCGAAAACATCGGACTCAGATCGTACACACCTTCGGAAGGGAAATTTGAATGGTTGGCTTTATTCTTACCGGTCATGGACAGTTCGCACCCGGCCTCGCAAGCGCTATCGCTATGGTCGCCGGTGATCAGCCCGCTTTTACCGTCGTTCCTTTCGAGGGCGACCAGGCTGCTTCCTACGGTGAGGATCTCCGCGCCGCTATCACCGCCATGCGCGAGGAGTGCGATGGCGTGCTCGTCTTTACCGACCTGCTTGGTGGTACCCCGTTCAACCAGGCAATGATGATTGCCCAGGATGTCGACAACGTCGAGATTCTGACTGGCACGAACCTTCCCATGGTTATTGAGCTTCTGTTCCTCCGCGGCAACGCTACGCTCGCCGAGCTTGGCGAGCAGGCCGTGACCGTTGGCCAGACGGGCATCACCGCCCAGACGGTTGCCTCCGTCGCTGGTGCCGAGGAAGAGGATATCTTCGGTGACGAGGACGGCATCTAATGGCCGATTTCGGAGCCAGCGTCCTGAGCTCCTCGGTCGCTCTTTTAGGTCTTCTCGTCATCATGGGTGTGATTTACACCATTTGGTCTCAGATCAACATGAAGAAGAAGCAGAAGTACTTCAAGGAGCTGCACACCGAGCTCAAGCCGGGTCAGGAGGTTCTCTTCGCCGGCGGTATCTACGGAACCGTCAAGGGCATCGAAGGCGAAAAGGTCCAGATCAAAGTCCGATCCGGTGCCGTCGTAGATGTTTCGCGTTACGCGATTCAGGAGATCAAGTAACTGTCGTCAGCAAATAACGAAAGGAAGCTGATCAACATGGCAGAACCCAACATTCTTCTTACCCGCATCGATAACCGACTGGTCCATGGTCAGGTCGCTACCCAGTGGAACTCCACCCTGGGCTCCAACCTTATCCTCGTCGCCAACGACGATGTGTCGACCAACACCATGCGCCAGAACCTCATGAAGATGGCCGCTCCCGCCGGCGTCGCTACGCGTTTCTTCTCCCTGCAGAAGACCATCGACGTCATTGGCAAGGCGAGCCCGCGCCAGAAGATCTTCATCGTGGCCGAAACACCGGAAGACGTGCTTACGCTCGTCAAGGGCGGTGTGCCTATAAAGAAGGTAAACATCGGCAACATGCACATGTCGGAAGGAAAGCGCCAAGTCGCCACCTCCGTCGCAGTTAACGACGAGGATGTCGCTGCGTTTAAAGAGCTGCAGGAATTGGGGGTGGAGTTGGAGATCAGGCGCGTTCCGAGCACGCCTGTTGAGGACACGAGCAAGCTCTTCTCGTAATCCTCATGATCCACGCTGTCAGGAATGAAACCCTGACATTCTGTACGTGAAATCCAAAGTGCGTACATACATTTTGAAAGGAGGAGCAAGATGGAATACTCGATCATCCAGGTCGCTCTGGTCTTCATCGTCACGTTCGTCGCGGCAATCGACCAGTTCAACTTCCTCGAGTCTCTCTATCAGCCCATCGTCACCGGCGCCGTCATCGGTCTTATCCTTGGCGACCTCAACACCGGTCTTCTCGTGGGTGGTACCTATCAGCTCATGACGATCGGCAACATGCCGATCGGAGGCGCTCAGCCGCCTAACGCCGTCATCGGCGGCATCATGGCAGCCATTCTCGCTATCGCTACGGGCCTCGAGCCCAACGCGGCAGTCGGCCTTGCCATTCCGTTCGCTCTGCTTGGTCAGCTCGGCGTTACCCTGGTCTTCACGCTTATGTCGCCGCTCATGTCCTCTGCGGACAACATGGCTCACAACGCTGACACCAAGGGTATCGAGCGTCTGAACTACTTCGCCATGGCTCTGCTCGGCCTGATCTTCGCCGTCGTCGTCACCCTGTTCTTCATCGCTGGCGCCACCATCGGTCAGACCATCGCTTCCGCCATCCCGACTTGGCTGCAGACCGGTCTGTCCGCTGCAGGCGGCATGATGCGCTTCGTCGGCTTCGCCGTCCTGCTCAAGGTTATGATGAACCGCGATATGTGGGGCTTCTTCCTCATGGGCTTTGGCCTCGCGCTCATCACCGTTGCCAACGATTCTCTGGCAACCCCTGCTCTGCTCATCCTCGCTCTCATCGGCTTCGGCATCGCTTTCTGGGACTTCCAGCAGCAGACCGAGCTGAAGGGTGCAGCTGTTTCTGACGGAGGTGACTTCGAAGATGGCATCTAATGAGTATGTGATCCCGGAGCACTACGAGGATCTCACTCCTGCTCCGCAGCTCGACCAGAAGACCCTCAACAAGATGGCCTGGCGCTCCTGCTTCCTGCAGGCCTCGTTCAACTACGAGCGTATGCAGGCCGCCGGTTGGCTCTACTCCATCATCCCCGGTCTGGAGAAGATCCACACCAACAAGAACGACCTCGCGGCTTCCATGAGCCACAACCTGGAGTTCTTCAACACCCATCCGTTCCTTGTCACCTTTGTTATGGGCATCGTGCTTTCGCTCGAGCAGAACAAGGTTGACATCCCCACGATCCGCGCCGTCCGCGTCGCCGCAATGGGCCCGCTCGGTGGTATCGGTGACGCCCTGTTCTGGCTGACGCTTGTGCCTATCACGGCCGGCATCACCTCCAACATGGCCATCAACGGCAATGCCGCTGCGCCGATCATCTTCCTGGTGATCTTCAACGTCGTCCAGTTCGCTCTGCGCTTCTGGCTCATGAACTGGTCCTACAAGCTTGGCACCAGCGCTATTGACGCTCTGACCGCCAACATGCAGGCCTTCACGCGTGCCGCTTCCATCATGGGCGTCTTCGTCGTCGGTTGCCTGGTCGTCACCATGGGTGGCACCCAGATCAACCTCCAGATCCCCAATGGCACCACCCGTGGCCTCTCCGCTACTACCGTGATCGTCTCCGAGAAGGAGGCCGAGAACTTCACCGGTATGGAGGGCATCGATACCGAGACCGCTGAGGCCGGTACCATCGCCATGACCGATAAGGACGGCAACGCCCTTACCGCTTCCGATGCCGACGGCAACGCTGTCGAGTGCGGCGTCACCGATCTGGGCAACGGCATGGAGTCCGTTACCTACGGTACCGTCACCGAGGATCCGGTCAACTTCTCTGTTGCCGACACCCTCAACACCATCGTCCCGAAGCTCGTCCCGCTTATGCTTACGCTGCTGCTTTACTACATGTTCGCTAAGCACAGCTGGACCCCGACCAAGGGCATTCTCCTGCTCTTCGTCCTTGGCATCCTGGGCGCTGGCCCGCTTGGTCTCTGGCCGAGCATCTGGTAAGGCTCTAGCTTGAGGGGTGTGTCCCTACGCGGCTCACACCCCGACCCCTTAAGCCATGTGTATGTTAAAAGCCGCGTGCTCGAAAGAGCGCGCGGCTTTTGTTTTCTTGATGATTCGGGTGTGGCAGACAGATAATGCTTAACACCCTAGGTAGTTAGCCGAATTCGAGCAAAAGGGAGGATAGGATGGCGATCGGAGCGCGTAAGCAACCGCTGTACGATCAGCTGGTCGATATTCTGACCGAAAAGATTGACCATGAATATCGCGCCGGTGACATGATTCCTTCCGAGCGCGAACTTTCGGAGCGCTATGGTCTCTCGCGCACTACGGTACGCTTGGCTCTGCAGGAACTGGAGCGTTTAGGACTGGTGGTTCGGCAGCACGGTCGCGGTACCTTTGTGACTGACCGTTCGGCAAAAGCAACCAATCTTATGCAGTCCTACAGCTTTACCGAGCAGATGCGCGCGATGGGTCGCGACCCCGAGACCACGATTCTCGAGTTATGCGAGATGGAGGCCGATAAGAATCTGGCCGAGCATATGGGGTTGCGTATCGGTGATCGCATTTTTAAGCTCAAGCGCCTTCGTTCTGCCGATAACATGCCCATGATGGTCGAACGCAGCTATCTACCGGTTCGTCAATTTCTGTCTCTAAAGCGACCGCTGCTGGAGCGTAAGCCGCTTTACGATGTGATTGAGCAAGATTTTCAGCAAAAGATACGCGTGGCCGAAGAGGAGTTCTATGCGAGCATAGCCCGTCCCACCGATGCCCACCTTTTGGGAATTGTCGAGGGCTCGCCTGTGCTCGATTTGGTCAGAACCACGTATAACGAGTCAAACGAGGTTGTGGAGTATACGCTCTCGGTTGCTCGTGCCGATCAGTTTAAATACAAGGTTTACCACCAGCGTAGCGACTAGTATTCGCATCTTTTCCATATGATGATTCTTTGCATTTAACTGGTTACTACCAGATAACCAACCGAAGTGTATAATTGCACGTCAGAGGATTACTTCTAGAGAGAGGTATTAGAAATGTTCGAGAAGAGTGTCGAGGAGCTCACCGAGCTCGGCGCCCAGATCACCACGGCCGAGATTGCTCAGCAGCCCGAGCTTTGGCGTGATACGCTCAACATCTATCGCGAGAACAAGGAGGCCATCGAGGCCTTCCTGGCCGAGGCTCGTGCTATGGGCGAGGGCCGTCTGTCCGTTGTCTTCACCGGTGCCGGTACGTCCGACTACGTTGGCGATACCTGCGCCCCGTACCTGCGTCACGCCGGCAACACTGACCTTTACGACTTTAAGCCCATCGCCACGACCGACATCGTGAGCGCCCCGCGCGACTTCCTGCGCGCCGAGGATCCCACGCTCGTGGTTTCCTTTGCCCGCTCCGGCAACAGCCCCGAGAGCCTTGCCGCCGTTGCCGTTGCCAAGGAGCTCGTCCACAACGTCAAGTTCCTCAACATCACCTGCGCTCCCGAGGGCAAGCTCGCTGTCGAGTCCGCTGATGACCCCAATGCGCTGACGCTGCTCATCCCGCGCGCCAACGACAAGGGCTTCGCCATGACTGGTTCCTACACCTGCATGACCCTGCTCTCCACCCTTATTTTCGACACTGCCTCTGACGAGCAGAAGGCCGAGTGGGTCGAGACCATCGCCAAGATGGGCGAGGAGGTCATCTCCCGTGAGCCTGAGATCGCCGATTACCTGGCTGGCGACTTCAACCGCGTGACCTACTTGGGTTCTGGCTCCTTCGGTGGCCTTGCCCAGGAGAGCCAGCTCAAGATCCTCGAGCTCGCTCACGGTCTGGTTGCTACTTCCTACGATACCTCCATGGGCTATCGTCACGGACCTAAGTCCTTCGTCGACGATAAGACGCTCGTCTTCGTGTTCGTCAACAACGACGCCTACACCCGTCAGTACGACATCGACATCCTCAACGAGATCGGTGGCGACGATATTGCTCAGCACACCGTTGCCGTTCAGCAGGATGGCGCTACTATCTACGAGGGCGAGTCCTTCACCTTTAAGGGCTACGAGGCACTCCCCGAGGGCTACCTTGCCCTGCCGTTCGTGATGTTTGCTCAGGCTATCAGCCTGCTCAACTCCGTGCGCGTGGGCAACACGCCCGATACGCCGAGCCCCACCGGCACGGTCAACCGCGTGGTCAAGGGCGTGACGATTCACCCCTTCACCGCTTAATCGCGTCCCCCTGTAAGGGCGCCCGTCCGCTCATAACGGCGGGCGGGCGCTTTTTGTTTTACGTGAACTGGGTATAAGCATCACCACAGTCAACTGCTTTAGAAGCGAGGAGTGCATATGAGCACGTACGCAATTAAGGCTGACAAGTTCTTCTTGCCGGCAGGCCCGCAACTGGGCGGCTATCTTATGGTCGAGGATGGCATCTTTGGCGCCTGGCAGGCCGACGAGCCCTCTTGCGAGATTAAGGACTACACGGGATCGTGGATCGCGCCGGGTATGGTCGACACCCACATCCATGGCTTCTACAACCACTCAACTACCGATAACGATCCCGAGGGCATCGATATCAGCTCGACCGAGCTCGCCCGTCGCGGTACCACCAGCTGGCTGCCCACGACGTTCACCGATGGCGTCGAGCAGATCAAGGACGCTTGCGCTGCCATCGCCCAGACGGACGAGGGTCGCGGCCCCGACTTCTGCGGTGCTCGCATTCAGGGCATCTACCTGGAGGGCCCCTTCTTTACCATGAAGCACGTGGGCGCGCAGAACCCCGCTTATCTTATCGACCCCTCCGAGGAGGTCTTCGATCAGTGGCAGGAGGCTGCGGGTGGTCGCATCGTTAAGAGCGCCATGGCGGCCGAGCGCGACGGTGCCGCTGCTTATGCGGCTGCTCTGAACGCCAAGGGTGTGGTGACCAGCATTGGTCACTCCGACGCCACCTACGATGAGTGCATCGCCGCCATCAACGCCGGTGCCAGCTGCTTTACGCATACCTATAACGGCCAGCGCGGGCTGCATCACCGCGAGCCCGGTGTCGTGGGTGCTGCTATGTCCACGTCCGAGACCTACGCCGAGATCATCTGTGACGGCAAGCACGTAAACCCTGCCGCCATCAAGGCGCTGCTGCAGGCCAAGGGCTGGCAGCACACGGTACTCATCACCGACTGCCTGGGCTGCGGCGGCATGCCCGAGGGCAGCTACACCAGCGGCGGCATGGACGTCATCATGAAGGACAACCTGTGCTGGCTCGCCGATGGCAAGAGCATTGCCGGTTCGGTGCTCACGCTTGCCCAGGGCGTCAAGAACATCGTCGACTGGGGCATCGCCAGCGCCGATATCGCCATTCGCATGGCAACCGAGGTGCCGGCACGCTCCGCGCACATCGAGGATAAGTGCGGCAGCATCATGCCGGGTCGCGACGCCGACTTTGTCGTGTTCGACCATGAGCTCACCCTCGTCGAGACGTATGTTGGCGGCCAGAGCGTCGGCAACGCCTTTACCGAGTAACGAAAGAAAAAGACGGCGGGCCCGAATCTGCTCGGACCCGCCGTACGGGTTAAACGCTCAAAAGCACCTTTACAGTTACAGCTTGCTAGCGATTTTCTTTGCCGTACGCTTAACGCCGGCCACCAGGCCTCCTGCAGGATGCTCCTTCTCGTATGCTAGGCGCTTCTCGCGCTTGGCGTACTCTTCGACGATGATGTCTCCATACTCGTCTTCGATCTTGTCGAAGAAGTCGACGGCACCCTTAATTTCCTCAGCGGTCGGGTGCCCCTTTTGGACACCGCCGGTGAGTTTGAACGGCCCCCACGTATCAAAGCCGGGGCAGCCGTAGACACCCATAAAGATGGCCTGCCTCATGCGGCAGATGCCATCGATATCCTTGCCGTACCACTTGTTTTTGCCACCGTAGGTCATAAGGCCAAACACCTTGTCCTGCGGCTGCAACACGTTAGTGAGCACGCGTGCCATGTCCTTGTCGATCTCGGAGTAATAGATGCCCGTGGCGACACCAATCAGATGGTATTCGTGCAGGTTGGGATACTCGTTTTTGCCGAGCGTTTTCACATCGAGGGTATCGATTTCGGGGTGCGCCTCGACGATGGCGTCCACGAGCTTTTTCGTATTGCCGTGGTGGCGTGAGGCATAAAGAATGATGGTTCGCATAAGAAGGCCTTTCAGCTGTAATTGCATCAATGTCTGTATGGTACCCCGTTACATGGCCGGGATACCGGACGCATCGATGAGCGTGCGGGTTTGTTCTATGGTTAGGATTGAAACGGGCGCTTGCGTGAAATAAAGCAGTTGTTCGAAAGGATGGGTAATGGAATACGCTCTCTCCAACGATTCGATTTCTATTAAGGTTTCCACTGCTGGTGGCTCGTTTACCTCGATTGAGGCCGGAGGTCGCGAGTACTTGTGGCAGGGTGATCCCACCGTGTGGTCCGGCCAGGCGCCGATTTGCTTCCCGATTTGCGGAGGCTTGCGCGACAACAGCGCCATGACGTTTGCCGGGCATCATGTAAAGCTCGCTCGCCACGGCTTTGCGCGCAAGCAGGAATGGAAGCTGCTGAGCCAAGGCGAGAACGAGTTGGCTATGTGCCTGGCTTCGGAGGATAACGCCGCGCTGCTGAGCGATTATCCGTATCCGTTTAGGCTCGTCGCGCGCTATACGCTCGAGGACGCCGCCGTGCGTGTCTCCTATGAGGTTACCAACGAGGGCACCGAGGATATGCCGTTCTTTATCGGTGGGCATCCCGGCTTTAGGTGCCCGCTCGATGAGGGCGAGGCCTATACGGACTACGAGTTGCGCTTTGAGAAAGAAGAGGCTGCAGAGCTTTGCACCGCTGTCCCTTCGACTGGCTTGATTGACGTGGACAAGCGCTCCAAGAACCCCATGGTGGGAAAGACGCTGCCCCTGTCGCACGAGCTCTTCGATTTTGCGGAGACCATCTTTGACGTGCTCGAGAGCCGCCAGGTCACGCTTTCCAAAAAGGGCGAGGACAAGGGCGTCCGCCTGAGCTTTGAGGGCTTCCCATATCTCATTGTGTGGAGCAAGCCCGAGGGTGATTTTGTGGCAGTTGAGCCTTGGGGCGGCCTTTCGACCTGCTCCGATGAGGACGACGTGCTTGAGCATAAGCGTGGCTGCCTTGTCGCCAAGCCCAAGGAGACCGTCGTTCGCTCGTTCACGATTGAGATTCTGTAATTCCGTTTTGTCGACTCGTATCGCGAGGCACAAGGAGCCTGCGAGATAAGGAGCTAAAAATGATCCTCACCGTTACGATGAACCCGTCCGTCGATACACGCTATCAGCTCGATGAGCTCATTATCGACGACGTTAACCGTGTGACGCCCGAAAAGACCGCCGGCGGCAAGGGTCTCAACGTGGCCCGTGTACTGGGTCAGCTGGGCGACGACGTTGTGGCAACCGGTCTACTCGGCGGCCACATGGGCGCCTACATGGCCGAGCTCATGGATGCCAACGGCATTAAGAATGATTTTGTACCCATCAAGGGCGAGACTCGCATTTGCCTTAACATCCTCCACGCCGGCAACCAGACCGAGCTACTCGAGAGCGGCCCGACGATTGCCCCCGAGGAGCTCGATGCCTTTACCGCCAAGTTCGCCGAGCTTGCGAGCAAGGCCGCTGTCGTTACCATCTCGGGTTCGCTGCCCCGTGGTGTCGAGGCGGGCTACTACGCCAAGATCACGGGTATTGCCGAGAACGCCGGCGCCAAGGTGCTGCTCGATACCTCGGGTGCTTCGCTCGAGGCCGCCCTTAAGTCCGAAATTAAGCCCGAGCTGGTCAAGCCTAACCTGACCGAGATTAACGGCCTTCTGGGCACGAGCTTTACCACCGACGATGTGGACGAGCTCCGCGCCGCGCTCGCCTCTGATGCCCGCTTCTCCGATATCCCCTGGGTCGTCGTGTCCATGGGCGCTGCCGGCTCCGTGGGCTTCCATAATGGCCGTGCATTCCGCGCCAAGACCCCCGATATCCCCGCCGTTAACGCTACGGGCTCTGGCGATTCGACCATTGCCGGCTTCGCGCATGCGATTGCTGCTGGCGCGGATGACGAGACGGTGCTGCGTACCGCCAACACCTGCGGCAAGCTCAATGCCATGGATCCCATGACCGGCCATCTGGTCATGGACCGTTGGGACGAGGTCTACAACGGCGTTGTCGTGACCGAGCTGTAAAAGCCTGGGCGTCGGCCCCGGCATTGCTTGCTAGCTCATGTCGACGACAAGTGCGGTAGCATTATGCTGGGGCGCGACGCCGAGTTTGTCGTGTTCAATCCCGACCTTACCCTGGTCGAGGCGTATGTGGGTGGCAACAGCATCGGTAACGCGTTTGCCGATTAGCCGCCAAAGAAGCGATCCGAGAGGGGATTTAGATGATTTACGGTGCATTGGGCGATATCGAGGAGTACCGCGGAATGCTCAAGGGCCTCGACGTGCTGATCGACTGGCTCGAGGAGAACGACCCGGCACAGCTCGAGGTCGGCAGCCATCCGATTTTGGGTGAGAAGGTCTTTGCGAACGTCATGTCTCCCACGACGCGTCCCGAGGCTGAGGCTCACTATGAGACGCATCAGCGCTATCACGACCTGCAGATCGACGTCGAGGGTCGCGAGGCCTTCAAGGTCGCTACGGGCAGCCTGACGCTGGTCCAGGAGTTTGACGAGAAGGACGACTATGATCTGGTCGATTCCGACGCCTCGATCGCCGGCGATCTTGCCGACGACAAATTCGCGCTGTTCGTTGCTGGCGAGCCCCACATGCCCACGCTCGAGTTCCCGGGCGATGGCGCACAGCCGGTCAAGAAGATCTGCTTTAAGTTGCTTGCCGACGCCTACTGGGAGGGTAGCGAGCTGCTCAGCTGAGCTGTTCGTCTGATGGCGTGATTCCCCTAGGGAAATCACGCTAGGACCCCGCCAAACGGGTTTTCCCCAGGGAAATCACGTTTGGCGGGGTTTTCTGTTTTTGAATAGGGGAACTGTCGACGTGGCGATGCTTGGATTGGCGCGCACGCACTCAAAATCGGCAAGAAAAAAGCCGCCCGAAGGCGGCTATCTTGTGCAATGGAGCCAGCGACCGGGCTCGAACCGGTGACCCCCGCTTTACGAGAGCGGTGCTCTACCAACTGAGCTACGCTGGCGGCCATGTGGTGACGCAACTGATGCGTCAACGGCTGTCTATGATACGGGACATCGCAAATCCGCGCAAGTGTTCTGGCGGCTTTTCTCACTTTAAATGCACTAATATGGAAGGCGTGATGTCTGCGGTGCCCATGTGGTGCTTGACCTGCTGTCGAGTCGGCTGCCGGCATCCTGTTCGTATGGATGCAGAACGAAACGAGGCAGCGATGACTCAGCCCAAGATCCTCCTTACGCGCATCGATGACCGGTTTATTTACGGGCAAGACGTTGAGCTGTGGAACGAGGCTGTGGGTTCCAACCTCGTCCTAATCGTCAACGATGAGATTGCGGCTGATTCGCGCAAGTGGGCGCCTATGAGGGTCGCGGCGCCCGAGGGCGTGTGGACGCGGTTTTTCTCGGTGCAAAGGACCATCGACATCATTCATACCGCAACGCCGCGCCAATGGATCCTGATTATGGTGGCCTCGCCCGCCGATGCACTCGCGCTGGTCAAGGGCGGTGTGCCGATCACCAAGATTAGCATTGGCCATATGCAAGCAGGGGAGGGCAAGCGCTCTGTAACGCCTGCCGTTGCCGTAGGCGATGCAGATACCGCCGCCTTTAAAGAGCTGCAAGCGCTCGGCATAGAGCTAGAAATTCGCTACCTCCCCAGCTCCGACCCCGACCCCATCGAGAACCTGCTCGCGTGATTCCCTGGGGACGGAGGAAAACGGATCGTATTTTCCCGTGGAGGAGCGGCGAGATGCCCTCGGCCAGGAATTGGGGCCATCTACTACTTTTGGTCGCTTACCTCGAACAACGATGAAAATCTTAATATTAAAACCGCAGGTAGCGAACGTGCGATTTTTGAAAATAGGGGCGTATGGTCAGGGGTGCGGGAGTAAAAGTAGTAGATGGGCACAATCTGTAGCGCGCCGATTTCAGGCATGTTGGCGCATGTGTCGGAGCTATGAAAAAAGTGTCCCTTTCGACTAGTCGTTTAGAACGTCAATGACTGCACCACAGCTTAAGCCGTTCGCAAAAACGGCTCCTAAAGCTGTTTCGTTAATTGAATTGCGTGAATATGGTTAATCAGAGAACCGATATTTGGTTAAATGGAAACTGTAAATTTGGTTAAACGCGCTGATAGCAATGGTGGTAAATATGCCAAAAAAGTACTACACCAGAATTGTCGAAAATGAGCTCGACCAGCTGCTGGGCATATTCGGTGCCGTTCTCATCGAAGGACCGAAATGGTGTGGAAAGACGACCACGGCCGAGACCCGTGCGGCGTCCAGGCTCCTTCTCATGGACCCGTCCCGCAACTTCGAGAATCGCTTACGTGCCGAGACTGACCCGGCTCTTGCCGTTTCCGGCGAGGCGCCGCGGCTGATTGACGAGTGGCAGGAGGTTCCGAAACTTTGGGACGCGGCACGGTTTGAGTGCGACAACCGCGGCGGCGAGCCTGGCCAGTTCATATTTACGGGGTCGGCGACGCCGCGAGACGACGAACGCCCGATGCACAGCGGCGCTGGAAGGTTCGCCAAATTGCGTATGGACACCATGACGCTTTTCGAACTTGGGAAATCTAGTGGTGTAGTTCAGCTGTCGGGCATTATTTCTGGCGAAAAGTTCAGTGGCGCCTTCGGGTCGTTGGACTCTGCCTCGATTGCCGAGTGCGTTGTTCGTGGCGGATGGCCTGCAGCGGCTGGACGCGATACGCGGGCTGCGTCCGCGATGGCAAAACGCTACATCGGCATAGTCGCCGAAGAAGATTTATCTCGTGTTGATGGCTCTCGCCGCGACCCTGAGAAGGTCAAAGCCGTCATCGAGTCGCTTGCGCGAAATGAATCCACTTTGGCGACACTCAAGACGCTCGTAGCCGATCTTGGCGGAGAGGTGTCGAGACAGACGGCGGCATCGTATATATCTCTTCTCGTACGGGTTAGCTTCGTTCGCGATATTCCCGCGTGGAACCCTGCAATGAGATCTCCGGTGCACTTAAGAGAATCGAAGAAGCATCACCTCGCCGACCCGTCGCTGGCGGCCGCCGCACTCGCGGCGACCCCGGAGACACTACTGCTAGATTTCAAGACGCTCGGACTGCTTTTTGAATCGCTGGCACTCCATGATTTGTGGGTTTATGCGCGAGCAAACGGAATGGGCCTCTATCACTATCATGATTCTCGCGATCTAGAAGTCGATGCGGTCATTGCGGCTCCCGGCGGAACGTGGATCCCGGTCGAAATCAAGCTCAGCTCCGCCCAAATCGAAGAGGCGTCTGACAGCCTTGTTGCTGTCGAGAAGCGTATGGTTGCCGCCGGAAACAACCCGCCGGTTTCGAAAGTCGTAATCATTGGATTTGGTTCACAAGCCTATGTCACTGACCGCGGCGTCCAGGTTGTTCCGCTGGATGTTCTCGCGCCGTAACGCGACGGTCGAGGCGGGACGGACGCCACCATTGCGCGCGAGGACACGGCATCATCGATGATGCGGCGGCCACATTCGGCAAAGACTGTCCCTAACGACTAACTGTTTAAGGACGTCCCCAATGACTAGGTAGCAAAACGCCCGTCGGCGGTGGTGCCGGCGGGCGTTGCTGTGCGATATGTCGCGTTGTGGGCTTAGTGCCTCATAAAGTGATATTCGATCACATTGCTATAGGGATGACCCGGGCCCACAATGCCCTGCGGGAACAGAGGCTGGTGCGGCGTGTCGGGGTACATCTCGGCCTCGAGGGCAAAGCCGGCGCCCCAGCCATAGTTGGCATCGTCCTTGGCGTGCTCGTCGCCCAGCCAGTTGCCGGTGTAGAGCTGCACACCCGGGGCGGTGGTGTAGTAGTCAAGCTCGCGGCCGGTCCACATCTCCTCAACATGCAGCGCACGGCGCAGATTACGGCCGTACTGATAGCCATCGATGCACAGGCAGTGATCGTAGCCACGTGCCTGCTTAATCTGCGGGTCGTCGGCTTCCATGCCGGGAGCGACGGGGCGCAGCTCGCGAAAGTCAAACGGTGTTCCTTCGACCGGGGCAATTTCTCCGGTGGGGATGTTCTGCTCGTTAATGGGCAGGTAGTGGGCGGCGTTAGCAACAAAGAAGTGCTCACAGTCCATGCCAGCGTTATGACCGGCAAGGTTAAAGTACGTGTGGTTGGTCATGGACACATAAGTGGCGCGGTCGCTCTCGCAGCCATACTCGATACGGAAACGTCCGGTGCGCGTCACGGTAAACACGGCCGTAAAGGTGCGGTTGCCGGGCAGGCCCAGCTCGCCATCCTTAAGCGAGGTGGTCATGCGCACGGCGTTGTGGACCTCGTCGAGTTCAACGTCCCACACGCGCTTGTGCAGGCCGTGCTCAAGATCGCTGTGCAGGTTGTTGACGCCTTCGTTGGTGGGCATATGCCAGTCCGTGCCGGCGATGGTGATCGTGGCACCCGCGGTGCGGTTGGCCACGGGGCCGATAGTCGCGCCAAAGCAGGCGGGGTTGTCAAAGTAATCCTCGAGCTTATCGAAGCCCAGCACCACATCGCGCACGTTGCCGGGAATGTCGGGCACATCGATACCCAGCACGGTGGCGCCATAGTCCATAATGCGAACGCAGATCTCGGGCCCGTTGAGGGTGTAACGATGAACGGGGGTACCGCACGGCGCGGTGCCGAAAAGCTCGGAAGTGATCATTTGGTTCCTAACATCGAGGTATTTCGGACAAACTGTAGCGCGAACAGGCGAGATTATCACTACACCCCACTAAAGCAGGGGGTAATTTTCTCAAAAAAGTGATGATTGGAGCTGTGCGGGTGTTCATTTTTGACGCGCACGAGTCTGATACAATTTGTTCGTTACTGTTTGAATGATATGCGCGCAAAGAACGGCGAGGATTCATCGTGATTAAGGCAGAGCGACAGGATAAGGTTCGTCAGCTGCTCGAGGAGCAGGGCACGGTCTCGGTCAAGGAGATTTCGGATGCACTGGGCGTCTCGGATATGACGATCCGCCGCGATCTTGAGGAACTTGCGAGCCTAGGCGAGATCGAGCGCGTGCACGGCGGCGCCCGCAGTGCACAGGGCCGTCCCCACGCTATGTTGCGCCATGAGTATTCGCACAGCGAAAAGCGCACTAAGCATGCCGAGGAAAAGCTGCAGATTGCGCGCCGTGCTGTGGAGCTTATCGAGGAGGGCTCGACCATCTTTTTGGGCACGGGCACTACGGTGGAGCAGATGGCCTCGATGCTGCCGACGTTTCGCCTGCGCATTGTGACCAATTCGCTTTCGGTGTTTAACCTGCTCGAGGCGCGCGAGGACTGCGACTTGTGCCTCGTGGGCGGTATGTACCGTCGCCGCACCGCCGCTTTTGTGGGACCAACGGCCGAGGATGCCCTGCGCGCGCTGGGCATCGATGCGGCGTTTATCGGCGCCAACGGCATTCTGGATGGCGACGTGTCTACGTCCAACATGGACGAGGGCCGTATCCAGCAGCTCGCTTTTAGCAAGGCGGACTCGCGCTATCTGATCGCCGACTCCAGCAAGATTGGCAAGCGTGACTTCTATACCTTCTGCCGCCTGGACAATTTGGACGCCGTGGTGTGCGAGCCGGGTATTGCCGCCGAGGATCGTGCCGCCATCGAGGAGCACACGCAGGTCATCTGCTAGCTAACGCTACGGGATTGCCAACAAGCGCTGCGGGAGGACTTTTGCCTCCTGTCATTGTGGGGAATCAGCGCGTCAGCGCTGCGCGATATGACGCGCAAATGAGGACTCCACTATCAAATTGTCTCAACCTATAACAGATAGGGGTGAAATCACCAACCAGATGTTACAGATTGAGATTGAGAGGATTGTCCTGTGCGTTTATCTCGATCTGTAACATCTAGGCGACCAAAACCGGTTTTAATGTTACAGATTTAGACAATTCGGCGGGGTCTACCCTGTTTGTCTCAATCTGTAACAGGTAGGACCCAAAAACTCGACTAGGTGTTACAGATCGAGACAAAAGAAGAACATTAGGACTTGAAAATAAAGTTTTGATAAGGGATTTGCCCAGTTAAGACGGTGCGGCAAGTAATGGCAATTAATTTGCCTTCGGAGTCGTAAGCATAACGAGTTAGTTCGATGACCGGAAGTTTTGCAACACCATAATTGCTGGCTTCGGAATCGCTAAGCTGACGTGCTCTATAGCTTTCTCGAGCAGATTGGATAGACTTGGACAACTTGTCCATGATTTTGCTAAATGCCTGAAAATCTAACTGATTATTCGGAACGCGCGACTTTGAAATGAAGAACGTATCAGCGCCTATGAAGCTGCCTTCAAGTTCGTAGGTCAATTCAAGACGCTGAATCTCATCGCGACTTTGGCATCCAAATTGCTGGAGCATCATTACGGAAATTGGGCGACCTGATGTGCGGCCGCCGAAATGTTTGGTGATGGTATCCGGATCAACACCATCGCAATGGCTTGCAAAGTCAAAGTCTAAAAGCGAATTGAGCTCGCTGACGCGTTTCGGTGCAACAAACGATCCCTTACCTTGGATTCGATAGATACTTCCACGACGCTCCAGCTCACTCATGGCAAGTCGGACGGTTGTTCTGCTTACGGCGTATTCGTCGCAGAGTTCCATTTCTGTTGGAAGTTTATCGTCTGCTTTATATACATCGACGATCTGCTTGAGCAGCGCGTCGGTGAGCTGTAAATAGAGTGGCCGTTTTTCGTGTGTATCGAGCATTGGAGCCTCAGTTTGCATGTTGGTGGTATCTGATGATTGCCGTGGTTGGGATATGGCTTGAGCGCAACAACCTTAACGTATCACAGAGCGGCTCAGCATGACGATCTGATGCCTGTAGCCACGAAGGGCTTGTCCAAGCGTGAAGATATTCTGGGGCAGGCAAATACCGTTCATGGAGTCCCCGATATGTTGGAGGTCAGCGCCAGCGGCTTTTGCTGCAAGGCCTATTTTCTTAATGGTCTCGCTGTCGCAGGAGTCTTGACTTGTCCCGTTCGCCGCCATGACGAGAACCTTTTCTTCAATTGACTTGCCTACGTTGTGGGATCGTACAAAGTCTACGATGGCACGCAGGTCTGCTTCTTGGAAGCAAGGGACAGTGTAGGGGGCTGGCACGAGAAGGATATCGACGCCGAGATCAACAAACTTGCGCGCTATTTCGAGTGTCATGACAGGTTCCGCAACGCCCGCTCCATGCATTTTCCCGGCTATGACCAGGCCATCGAAATGCTCTTTGGAAAGTTTAATCGAATGAGCGATTGCATCGTTGGAGACGCCAGTTCCAGGGTTGCCTGTGAGGCAAATAAAATCAAATCCGAGTTCGTTAGCCTTTTCTAGGGTCTTGGGAGAGACGCGCCGACCCATAGGGATTTCTGTACGGGATTCAGACATTTCAGCCTCAATATCAACTGGTTCCAGATTGACGCCAATGGGCCTTCCGCATGCTCGCTTCACCCAAGTGACCGGGTTTTCAGTGAGTTCATCTGGAATGCCGGCAATCACTGGATTGAATACATCGAGCGCGTTAAACAGAAGCAGGTCGGCACCTGCGGCACGTTCGATTTCGGCATTAGTAACGCCGCCGAGAAATTGGGAAGAGGGTACGTTTTCTGCCATGATGGTACGTCCCTCGGAAGCCAGAATTGCCTGCTTTAGATCCATGGGTGACGTGGCGGCAAAATCGGATGCGGACATGTTCAGCAATCGTTTGGGCATTATTACTTCCTTTGATTAGAGCGACAGGCTTGTGACATTGTCCCTACTATTGTTACAACAATATATTTAATATGTTATATCCAATCGGTAAACGGTTACAAACTTATTGTACTGCTCCTAAAAAATAGCCATTAGCTGGACAAATCTAAAATTACGCAACTACCGTTCACCGAATAAAGATTTAAATTCTTGACATGTCGACAAAGCGGAAAAAGAATTGGTTATGACAAATCGCGCAAATGATATTACATTTCGCACGAGAACGTATTCACTTACATAAGCGGATACAAACTGGGACGACGACGGTTGAATCCGGATAAATCGTTGTGTGCCCGGCAATCATGAAAGGATGCGTTATGGACGCTATCGTCAAATTCCTTGAAAAACACCAGGCCCTCTTCGACAAAATCTCAAAGAACATTTATCTGGTGGCGATTAAGGATGGCTTTCTCTCGAATATGCCAATTGTGCTGTTCTCGAGCCTGTTCCTTCTTCTTTCGACGCTCCCTGCCTATGTAGGCATCACGCTTCCGACTGAGGTGCTGGATTTCTTTAATAAAATCTATGCATATACCATGGGGCTTCTTGGCATTATGGTGGCCGGCACCACGGCGAGCTCACTTGCCATGTCGATGAACCGCCGCATGCCTTCGGGCAAATCTCTCAACCCCACCTCGTGCATGGTTTGCGCCATGTGCGGCATGTTCTTGCTATCGGTGACGAACGATGTTGTCTCGATTGGCGGAGCAGATACATCTGTTTTTGAAACCGGCTATATGGGAACCAAGGGTTTTCTCGCTGCGTTCGTATCCGCATTCTTGACCGTTAATATCTATAAGGTGTGCATTAGCCATAATGTGACGATCAAGCTCCCCAAAGAGGTCCCTGGCGCTATTGCGCAGAGTTTTCGCGATATCTTTGCGTTTGGATTTTCAATCCTGGCGTGCGCCGTTATCGATCTCGCGAGCCGTACGCTGCTTGCTGTTCCGTTCGCCAATTTGGTATCTGCTCTAATCTCGCCGCTGTTCTCCGCGGTCGACACCTATCCTGGCATGGCGCTTATCGAAGGCGCGGTCGCACTTTTCCAATTTATGGGTATTCACGGTGCTTCGGTTGTCATGAGTCCGATCAATGCTGCGCTCTACGGCAATACCGTTACCAATCTTGAGGTTTTCCAAGCAGGTGGACACCCGTCAATTGCTCTCACACAGGACTTTACAAGCTTCATCGGTGGTTTGGGCGGTTCTGGCTGCACGTTCATCGTTCCTATTATCCTGATCATGTTTATGCGTTCCAAGCAGCTTAAAGCCATGGGCAAGGCATCGATTATCCCGGTGATTTTTGGAGTTAACGAGCCCGTTCTCTTCGGTATGCCGATCGTTCTCAATCCCTATATGTTCGTGCCCTTCCTAGCGGCTCCTATGGTCAACGCCATAATCGGTAAGTTTTTCATTGACGTAATTGGAATGAACGCCCCCATGTATACCATGCCGTGGGCGCTTCCCGGCCCAATCGGTGCATTTCTCACCACAGGTCTTGATCTACGTTCTCTTGTATTGATGGCAGTGCTGTTGGTCGTTGACTTTGTAATTTACTATCCGTTCTGTAAGGCATACGACCATCAGCTTTGTTTGGAAGAGTCTGCAAAGGAGGCTGCAGGAACCTCGGATGCAGATGCTATTGCCGCACAAGAAAATGCCGCAAAAGCTCTGGAGGAGGTAAAGAGCAAGGCAGAGCAGATCCGCGTGCTTGTGCTTTGCCAGGGTGCCGGCACTTCGACTCTCTTGGCAAATGCTCTTCGCGAAGGTGCCGCTGCTAAGGGTATTGATCTGGTTTCTCAGTCCGGTGCGTACGGAAGCCACTATGAGACAATGGATCAGTACAACGTGATTGTTCTGGCGCCCCAGGCACGCATGTACTATGACGCTATGAAGGCCGATACCGATCGCCTTGGAATTAAACTGCTCACCACAAGGGGCAAGCAGTATATCGACCTTACCAACGATCCCGAAGGTGCAATTGACTGGATCGTTCAGGAGCTGGCCAAATAGCGGATGCACTTCGTTGTTGATCCGTCGGTGTGTAGTGCGGCCCCGCAGCTTATTGAGCTGCGGGGCCGTATTTCGTTGAGTATCTAATTGAGACAATGAGCGCAACCGTCGTGAGATCGCATTGGCGCTCTCCGAGTCACCGACAAACTGCCTTCCATCTATGTGAACAAAGGTGGCCTATAGGACAAAATTTGTGTCCATGTTTGGGGCATCGGCGCAGGTCGATGCCCCTTTTTCAGCCGTTTAAATTCCGTGCCCGCTTTTAACCGCTCGGACAGAGTGTGTGTCCGGTTGCCTATCGTTCCCGCAGGTAGATAACCTTTTCCGGAACCGTTACATACCCTTTCGGAAGAGGTGCCCATGAAGGCCGTTAATTGCCCCTACTGCGACGGTCGGACCAAGCGCAACGGCAGGACTTGATCGAGGGAGGGGTGAACTCGCAGCCGGGGGCCGTCCCGCGCAACCACGGGGGCCGGAATGGGGCGATGGGGCCGTGTGGGAGGACCTCCACCACAGGGACCCGTACCCCTTCTGGCTGGATTAATGGATGGAAACGGATGTTCCATCGGGACGCACATTTTGTCCAATAAGCCCCAAAGGTCATCTCCGCTAGGTCGACGATGCAAATGACTCTGCTTCCTTTGGGTCCGAGCGGGACGTTGGCCCGCCCTTGCCAAATCCCACGAAGATAGAACTCGATTTGCTCGTGACGCATACATCAAAGAGTTTTTGATCAAGGTACGCCTTCTCAACGCATTGATTCAAAACAAAAAAGGCCGCATTCGAACCCGTGGAGGGATTCGCATGCGGCCGACAGGGGGTATGCGGCGGAAACTAGGCCATAAGGAGGCCGGTCTCCGCGACGTTCTTGTACCAGTACGCGCTCGCCTTGGGATAGCGCTTCTGGGTCTCGAAGTCGATGTAGAACAGGCCGTAACGCTTGTTATAGCCGTTGGTCCAGGAGAACTGGTCCTGCAGCGACCACACAAAGTAGCCGTCGACGTTTACGCCGCCGTCGATCGCCTTGAGGATCCATGCGAGATGCTGACGCATGTAGTCGATGCGAGGGGCGTCATCGATAAAGCCGTCCTCGAAGTCGTCCTTATAGCCCATGCCGTTCTCGGTGATGTAGATCTTCTTGTAGTTGGGGTAATCGTTCTTAATGCGGAGCAGCAGGTCGTAAAGGCCCTCGGGATAGATGATCCAGTCCCAATCGGTGGTGGGAACGCCTTCGCGCACGCATGACTCGCCCACGCCCTTGAGGAACCAGCGCGAGGAGCCCTTGTCGCCGGTGCCATTGTGGTTGATGTCGTTTTCACCCTCGGCGGCACGCAGGAACTGGCACTTGTAGGTGTTGACGCCCAGGCAATCGTTGTAGGGGAGCGCGGCGGTCAGCGCGGCGATGTCCTCGTCGCGGACGTCGAGCTCGCCGCCGGCGATATGGGCAAGCTTGGTCGCAGCCTCCATGGTGTCGGCTGCATAGTGGCCACGGAAGGTGGCGTCGAGTACCCAGCGGTTGTTGATGACGTCGGCCATGCGGGCGGCCTCGCAGTCGGCAGCGCTGTTGGGATCGAGGGGATACTTGGGCTCCAGGTTCTGGACAATGCCGATCTCACCCTCAAAGCCGCCCTCATGGAAGGCGACGACAGCCTTGGCGTGGGCCACCATCATGTTGTGCATGAGCTGGAAGGCCTTGTCCAGGCGATACTTCTCGCCGTGCGGCCAGTTGCCGACGATAAAGCTGCCCTCGGCGGTTGCGGGAATCTCGTTAAACGTGAACCAGTGCTTGACCTCGGTGAACTCGGCAAAGCAGAACTTGGCGTACTCGACAAAGGCGTCGATCGTCGTGCGCGTCAGGAAGCCCTCGCCGCCGTCCTGGTAAAAGGCCTCGGGCGTATCAAAGTGATCGAGCGTGACATAGGGGATAACGCCGGCTTTGTTGCAGGTGGCGAAAAGCTCATGATAGAAGGCGACACCCTCGTGGTTGATCTCGCCAGTGCCGTTGGGGAAGATGCGGCTCCAAGCGATGGAGACGCGGATACCGCTGATGCCGAAGCGCTGGCACAGGTCGATATCGACCGGGTACTTGTTGTAGAAATCGCTTGCGGGATCGGGGGAGAAGCGACCCTGAGCTGCCAGGAAATCGTCCCAGGGCACTTTGCCCTTGCCGTGCGTGCGGGTCTCGCCCTCAACCTGGTAAGCGGCGGTGGCGCCGCCAAACACAAAGCCGTCGGGGAACTGCATGGGGTTGGTCATGAGTCATCCTTTCTGTGGGATTCGAATAGGGAGAGGTGCCCGAACTGGGGATCCGGGCACCAACAGAGGGAGGAACCTAGTCGAGGTTCTCGCGGAGCCACTTGATGGCGCCAGCGGGGTCGCGGGTAAGGTCGATATATTCCTTGCCGCGCGGGGCGAGCAGCTTAATGCCCAGGCGATCGGTGTCGGCCTTCATGTCGTTGTAGTAGCTACGGACCTGCGGGGCAAGCACGATAACGTCGTACTGATCCATGATGGCAGTGTGCTGGCCATAGGCGCCTGCGGAGGAAGCGATGTTCTCTCCGGTCTGCGCGGCACCTTCCTTGATGGCGTTGGCAAGCATGGCAGAGGTGCCGGCGCCGGCGCACAGGACGAGGACTTTCAGGCCGTCGACATCCTTCTTAGCGGATGCGTCGGCGGCGGGCTCGGGCTGATCGGCGACAGGCTCGCTGTCGGCGGCGGCAGCGGTCGTCTCGACGGAAGCGGTCGTCTGCTCGACAGCGGGCGCAGAGGTGCTGGCGGCGATGGTGGCAGCACCATCGGACTCAAGACCCAGCTCGGCGGCGCGCTCGGCCTCCTGGTCGCAGAGCAGCTTATCGTATGCCTTCAAGAACGGCAGGTAGATGATGGCGTCCAGCAAGATGATGATCGCGACAAACACCAGGGCGATAAGCTGGAAGTTCGTGGTGATGAAGATGCCGATGGGGGCAGGGGTAGCCCAAGGCACCACGAAGGAGAAGCCGTTCATGCCCACGTTATCGATAAAGAACTTGGCAACACTCACGTTGACGCAACCAGCGGCAACAAAGGGGATGAGCATGTAGGGGTTAAGGATCATCGGCGCGCCAAAGAGCAGCGGTTCGTTGACGGCGAAGGCAACAGGAACAATCGAGGCCTTACCGACGGCCTTGAGCTGCTTGGACTTCATAAAGAGAATCAGCAGAAGCGGCACGATGAACGTGGCGCCGGTGCCGCCGAACTCACCCACGAGCGACATGTTAAAGGTGAGGGAGTGGGCGGGGTGGCCACCGGCCAGCAGAACCTGCAGGTTCTCGGCCTGGTTGGCAAGACGGATGGGGTCGATGCCCGGCTGGACGATCGAGGGGCCGTGGACGCCGATAAACCAGAAGAACGCGGTGGCTGCCTGGATAAGGATAAGGCCAGGATAGGTTTCTGCAGCGGTGAAGAGCGGGGAGAGCAGTTTGATAAGCAGCTCGGAGAACGGAACGCCCATGAGGTTGCGCACGACGACATCGATGATGCCGCAGATGATGACAGCACCGCCAAAGGGGATGATGTCGCGGAAGTTCTGAGCGATGGCGCCCGGGACCTCCTTGGGCAGCTTAATGGTCAGATCGCGCGAGACGCAGAACTTATAGACCCACACGGTAATGAACGCGGCGATATAGGCCGAGAACAGACCGCGCGTGCCCATGCTGGTGCAATCGAAGACCGAAAGCTCGGAGCCGTTGAACTTGGTGGTGAACTGCGTGACTGCGAGCAGCAGCATGCTGCACTGGGCGGCCACCATGGTGGAACCGTCGTTGAGCACTTTGCCGGCGGGCATGCGACGGTTCATGGAAGCCGTGAAGTTCTTGGCAGTGGTGCCGGCAACCATGATGCCCATGACGCCCATGGTGAAGTTGTAGAGCTTGTTGCACCAGTCGATGAGCGGCTGGGGCAGCGTGACGCCGACTACGCCGGGAAGGGTGGCAATGAGCAGAAAGATCGAAGAGGTGAGGACAATGGGCATGCACCCAAGGAATCCGTCCTTGATGGCCTGGAGGTATATGTTCCTCGAGATCTTCTCAAAGAACGGTTGATGCTTTTCGAGCATCTTTACGATGGCGTCCATAGAGCTCCTTTGCTACTTGATGCGCGATGCATGTGGATGGAACTGGTCGTCGATGGATGGTCAGGACTGCCCGGAAACCTTCCTGCTTAAGGAAGGCATTGCGAAATGACAACGTTGTCATTTCGTTAATGACAACGTAAGACATTTTTGGAAGAGCAACAAGGATATACGGGTGAGCGGTCGATATTGTTCGGTAAACGGTTGATTTATCAGTCAGGCAGGTAGTGTATGCTAGAACGCAAAAACAAGCGATGTAAAACCGACTGGAGAAGCAGTGGCAACGATGGACAAGAAAAATGTCTCAATGAATGATGTGGCGATTGCCGCTGGTGTTTCTCTCAAGACGGTTTCGCGCGTGATTAACGAGCCCGATAGCGTGCGAGAGTCGACACGCGATAAGGTTCATTCGGCCATGGAGGCGCTCGGGTTTCGAGCCAACTTTGCCGCGCGTTCGCTCAAGTTGGGCCGTTACGGGTGCATCGGCGTCGTGCTGTTCCACTTGTCGGGCGGTGCCGTGGACATGATCGACGGTATCGCCGATGCCGCCGAAGAGCGAGGCTTTGCTCTTACGATGATCAAAAAGCGGGCGGGGGAGAAGATGACCCTTGCCGAAGCGGCGCGTAGGATGTCGCAGCTCCCCGTCGACGGCATGATTTTCAACCTGCGCCAGATGGTCGATGACTTTGATACCTTTGAGGCGCCGAAAGACCTCAAGACGGTGATTATCACACCGATGGAACATCCTACCTGCTCTACCGTCAGTGACGACCAAGAGGGCGGCGCGCGCATGGCGTGCGAGTACTTCTTGAACCACGGGCACAAGAACGTGTACTTCGTCTCTGGTAAGAAAGAGTCACTGTCGAGCCAGTGCCGTATGAAAGGTTGGCGAGCGGCACTCGAGGCACGTGGCATTGAGCCGCCCGAGCCTCTGCAAGGCGATTGGAATGCGGATAGTGGCTATGCCGCGGGCCTTGTGCTTGCCGATAAACCCGATTGCACGGCGGTCCTCGCTGCTAACGACTGCATGGCAAACGGCGTGATGATGGCTCTACGTGACAAAGGGCTCAGTGTGCCCAATGATGTGTCCGTGATCGGCTTCGACGATGAGCTCTATAAGACGATTCCCAACTCGATTCTGACGTCGGTGAAGTTTCGCCACCGCGAGCTGGGCGTCCGTGCGCTCAACGAGGTCGTCGCGGGTCTGGAAGCTCCGAGCTCCAGAAGCCGTACGTTCGTCTCGGGCGTGTTGGTCGAGCGTTCCAGCGTAAAGGACTTGCGGGCGTAGACGTGCTCGGCCTATTCCGTTTGTCTCGATCTGTAACAACTAGACGGTCAAAAGTGGTCTACATGTTACAGATTGAGATTTTCGGCTTGGCCTGTGCGTTCATCTCGATCTGTAACAGCTAGGACCGAAAAACTCGGCTAGATGTTACAGATTGAGATGAACAGGAGGACGGGTGCGGTCTAAACAAAATGGCCCGCGCATCACACATCGATGCACGGGCCATTTATTGTCTGCAAGCGGCAGGTGGTGTCAGCGTCTTATGCCTCGAGGTTTTCCTCGATCCAGGCGACGGCACCCTTGGGATCCTTAGTGAGGTCGATGTACTGTTTGCCCTTGGGCGACAGCAGCGTGATGCCCAGGCGGTCGGTGTCGGCCTTCATCTCGTTGTAATAGGTGCGAACCTGCGGAGCCAGGACGATGACGTTGTACTGGTCCATGATGGCGTAGTGGCTGCCGTAGGCACCGGCGTTGGCGGTAATGTCGATGCCCAGCTCGTCGGCGCCTTCCTTAAGCGCGTTGGCGAGCAGTGCAGAGGTGCCGGCGCCAGCGCACAGAACCAGAACCCTCAGATCCTTGCCCTTAAGGGCGGACGGAGCTGCGGAGGCCTCAGTGGCAGAAGCGGTCTCGACAACAGGAGCCTCAACGGCGGGGGCGGCAGCGGTCTTGACGGCCTTGGTCTCCTCGGCCTCTTCTTCGGCCAGGGTCTCGGCCTCCTGCTTGCACAGGACGTTGTCGTAGGCCTTGCAGAACGGGTAGTAGATCAAGAAGTCAACGACCAGCAGGACGACAACCAGGACCAGAGAGATCGGCTGGAAGTTGGTGTCGATGAAGGTGCCGATCGGTCCGGGGAGTGCCCACGGCATGGCATAGATAAAGCCGTTCATGCCCAAAAAGTCGATGAAGAACTTACCAATGAGGACGTTGGCCACGGGGGCAAACAGGAACGGGATCAGGAAGTACGGGTTGAGGATGATGGGCGCGGCGAACAGCAGCGGCTCGTTGACGGCGAACATCACGGGCACGACAGAGGCTTTGCCGACGGCCTTGAGCTGCTTGGAGCGCATAAAGAGCAGGAAGATGATCGGGACAATGAACGTGGCGCCGGTGCCGCCGAGTTCGCCGATGTAGTTACCGAAGTTTTCGGTCAGGGCGAGGGCGGGGTGACCGCCGGCCTGCAGCGTGGCGAGGTTGGTGGTGATGTTGCCAAACAGCGCGGCGTTGAGGGCAGGCTTAACGACCGAGGGGCCGTGGATGCCCATGAACCAGAACAGCGGGATCATGAACCAGATGAGGGCGAGGCCGGCGTAGGAATCGGCAGCGGCGAACAGCGGGCTCACCAGCGTGGAGATGACGTTGGCAAACGGGACGGCCAAGCAGGTGCGGCAGATAACGTCGATGACGGCGACAAACAGGATGGAGAAGCTGAAGGCGAAGATGTCGCGGAAGTTCTGGGCGATGGCGCCGGGGACTTCTTTGGGCAGCTTGATGGTGATGTCTCGCTTAATGCAGAAGGCATAGATGTTGACCGTGGCAAATGCGGCGACAAAGGAGCTCAGCAGGCCCTTGGTGCCCATGTTGTCGGTAAAGAACACCGAGACATCGGCGCCGTCGATCTTGGCACTCGTCTGGGTAACGGCCAAGATGAGCATAGCGCACATGGCGGCGACCATGGTGCTCGTGGCGTTGATGGCCTTGCCGGCAGGCATGCGGCGGTTCTTGGAGCCGGTCAGCGCGCTTGCGGTGGTGCCGGCGACCATGATGCCCACGACGCCCATCGTGAAGTTGTAAACCTTGTTGCAGAAGTTCACGACGTCGACGTTCCACCAGTCGGGCAGCGTAAAGCCGCCGACCGTGGCGACAACGCCCGGCAGGGTCGAAATAAGCAGGAAGACAGAAGAAGACAGGATAATGGGCATTGCTGCCAAAAAGCCGTCTTTAATGGCCTGAAGGTAGATGTTCTTAGAGACCTTGTCGAAGTACGGCTGACCTTTCTCCAAGAACTTAACGATCGATTCCATAGTTCACGCTCCTCTTTGCATGAAATCTTAATGGCATGGACGTTGAAAACCTATATGGTCTCCCGCTTGCTAAAAGCCCGGGTGCAGGCGGGGCCGGTCCCAGGGGGAGAGAGGGGAGCGGCTGGGTTTGTATCGCATAGGGCCGCTCCCTTCTCGGGGGAAAGCGAGGCGATGCGCTACTGCGCGTCCGCCATAGTGTCGGCGAGCTCCTTGTACCAGAGTGCCGACTGCTTGATGTAGCGTTTTTGCGTGTCGAAGTCGATGTAGAACAGGCCGTAGCGCTTGTTATAGCCATTGGCCCACGAGAACTGGTCCTGCAGGCTCCAGATAAAGTAGCCCTGGACGTCGACGCCCTCGGCTCGCGCCTGGAGCACCTTCTCCATGTGCTGGTCGACAAAGTCGATGCGCTCGGGATCGGCGACGATGCCGTTTGCGTCGGGCTCGGGGTCCTTGTGGCCCAGGCCGTTTTCGGTGATATAGATGACGGGGAGGTTGGGATAGGTGGCGCTGATGTGCTTGAGCGTGTCGTAGAGGCCTTGCGGGTAGATGAGCCAATCCCAGTCGGTGGTGGGGATACCCGGCATATCGACCTGCTGCCCGACGCCCTTAAACTTAAAGCACGAGGTGCCCTTGTCTCCGGTGCCGTTAAAGCTGTTGGTTGACTCGCCATCGTAGGCGGCGATAAACGCCGACTGATAGTAGTTGAGGCCGAACATATCGTTGCGGGGCGCCGCCTTGGCGAGCTCCTCCATGTCGCTGTCCTCAACCGTAAGTGTGGCGTTGTTGGCACGCAGAATCTCGTTGATGAGTGAGAGGGTGCGCGCGGAGTAGTGACCCAGGAAGGCGCCGTCCATGATGAAGTCGGTGTAGAAGGCGTTGTACAGGTCGGCGGCGTGCTGGTCGGCGGGCGAGTCGGTGGCAGGATATGCCGGCGTCAGGACGTTGACCATGCCAATGCGTCCGCCCAGGTGCTCGGTCTCGTCAAGATCCTTATACAGGTTGACGGCGCGGGCGTGGGCAACGAGCTCGTTGTGCTGGCTCTGGATGCCGCTCGTCACATCAAAGTGATGGTTGGGCGGGAAGTTGCCTTGGATGTATTGGGAGTGCGAGAGGCTGATGAGCTCGTTGATGGTGAACCAATTCTTGACCTCGCGGAACTCGCGGAAGCAGAACTCGGCATAGCGCACATAGGCGTCGACGGTCTTGCGGTTGAGCCAGTCGCCCTGGTTGAACAGGGCGGCGGGGGAGTCAAAGTGATGCAGGGACACATAGGGCTCGACGCCATACTTTTTGCAGCAGGCGAACAGCTCGTGGTAGTGCTTAACGCCCTCGGCGAGGGGTTCGGCATCGTCGCCGTTGGGGAAGATGCGGGTCCAGGCGATGGACACACGAATGGCGTTGAGTCCATGCTCGGCAGAAAGGCGGATATCCTCCTCGTAGCGGTTGTAGAAATCACTGGCCGGGTCGGGCAAAAAGCGACCCTGGGCGACAAGGTAATCGTCCCACATGGTCTTACCCTTGCCTGCCACCTTCGTGGAACCTTCCGTTTGGTACGCGGCGGTTGCGGCGCCCCAAACAAAGCCCTTCGGCAGCTGCTGTACGCGGTTTAGCAAAGACATATGCATACACCCTCTCGTCTCGCTGTTCGATATTGTGCGTTTGCGCTCAGGAGGCTCCCTGGTTAGCGTTCAGCGGTGAAAAAGCCCGATAAACACTATCTTAAAATGATTAGAACCAAAATGAGCACGTGAACATTTGACAATGAGCACGTTAACATCCGGCTGGGATGTATAGAAACAAAACAACTTCAAACAGCCGCGAACGGTTGTATTTGTTCGGTAAGCGGTTTTGATTGACAGAAGTTTTCATGTTGTGGTATATGGCTCGGGTATCATGAGCACGTTATCAATGTATGTACGATGCGCCATGGGCGCGGGGAATAGTTGGGAAGCAGGTTAGCGTGGAAGGCATGGATCAGCAGACAAGGAATGGTCGTTCGGCGAGCGCGGCAGAGGTTGCGGCGCTCGCTGGCGTGAGCCGCCAGACTGTGTCTCGCGTGGTCAACGGTATGCCCAACGTGACGGAAAAGACGCGCAAGCGTGTGCTGGCCGCCATGGAAGAGCTGGGCTTTCGTCCCAATTTTGCTGGAGCGGCGTTGCGCGGCGGGTCGTATCGTTCTATTGGCCTGTGCATGTACAACATCACACGTGTCGGTAACCTGGCGACGCTCGAGGGTATCATGCAAGCGGCGCGCGAGCACGATTTTGCCGTCACTATGATCGAGATGGGCGGCGACAAGCCCTATACACTTGCCGATGCCTCGCGCCGCATGGTCGAGCGACCCGTCGACGGCATGATTCTCAACATGAACCGCATGGCTCCCGATTTTGAGGAGTTTGTTCCCCAGCCGGGAGTGCGAACGGTCATCCTGTCCATGTATGCGCATCCGCGCTGCACGACGATCGACTCCGACCAGTATGGTTCGTGCGAGCTGTTGACCAATTATCTGCTGGAACATGGTCACTCGAATATGCGGTTTGTGGCGGGTCCGGAAAACTCGATTTCCTCGCGTTTTCGTGAGGCCGGTTGGCGCGATACGCTGGGTCGTGCTCATGTCGATGCCGCTCCGATGCTGCGTGGCGATTGGAGTGCGGACAGTGGGTACGCCATGGGCGAGCGGATTGCGGCCGAGGTGCTTGCCGGCGGGTCGCAGGCGCCGACTGCCGTGCTTGCGGCAAATGACCAGATGGCGCTGGGCGTTATCGCCGCGCTCGAGAACGCGGGCCTGTCCGTGCCCGACGACGTGAGCGTGGTTGGTATCGACGACGCACTCGAGGGACTTGTTCCTCACAATCGGCTGACGACGCTGCGATTTGATTTGCGCGGTGTCGGTAAGCTTGCGTTTGAGGCGGCGATTGGAGAGAGCTCGTCTATCGAGGCGATTCATGTGCCGAGTACGCTGGTCGAACGCTCGACTGTTAGGGACATACGGGGTTAGGTCCTACTCCGTTTGTCTCGATTTGTAACAGGTAGACGGTCAAAAGCGGGCTACGTGTTACAGATTTAGATTCTTCGGAAAGAGCAATCCTGTTCGTCTCAATCTGTAACAGCTAGGACCAAAAAACTCGGCTAGATGTTACAGATCGAGACAAACGGCTCCCGACCAGCCCAAAAACAAAAAGACCGGGGGCGGCGCGCCGTGTGACGTGCCGCCCCGGCTGAGAAATGGGGACAGGTTGTGTGAGCGGGCAACCCCGCCAGCCACTAGTCCAGACGACGGGTCTGCGCCACGTGCTTGTACCAGTAGGCGCTTGCCTTGGGCGTGCGCTTCTGGGTTTCAAAGTCAACGTAAAAGAAGCCGTAACGCTTGTTGTAGCCATTGGTCCAGGAGAACTGATCCTGCAGGCTCCACAGGAAGTAGCCGCCCACGTTGACGCCCACCTCCATGGCCTTGAGCAGCCAACGCAGGTGCTGCTCGATGTAGTCGATGCGCGGCTGGTCGTCCACAAAACCGTTCTTGTAGGGGTCCTTGTAGCCCATGCCGTTCTCGGTGATGAAGATCTGCTTGTAGTTGGGGTAGCGCTGCTTAATGTAGACGAGCAGATCGAACAGACCCTCGGGATAGATGATCCAGTCCCAGTCGGTGGTGGGGATGCCGGGCTTGTTCACATGCTCGCCAATGCCCTTGACGCGCCAGCGACCGGTGCCCTTCTCGCCCGTACCGTTGTGGTGCAGGTCGTTCTCGCCATCGTAAGCCTTCAAAAAACGGCACTGATAGTTGTTAACGCCCAGGTAGTCGTTGTAGAGCGCTGCCTCGCGCATAATCTCGAGGTCCTCGTCCAAGATCTCGATGGTGCCGCCCGAGACGGCAGCCAGGCGGTTGGCGCACTCGAGGGTGTCGGGGGCATACTCGCCGCGGAACGTCGCGTCGAGCAAAAACTGGTTTTGCAGCACGTGCTCGTTGTTGGCGGCTTTGATGTCGGCGGGGTCGTTCTCGTTGAGCGGGTACTTAAACTCCAGCGACTGGATGACGCCGATTTTGCCCTTAAAGCCGCCGTTGTGGAAGGCCAGCACGGCCTTGGCGTGGGCGAGCATCATGTTGTGCTCGCACTGGAAGGCCTCGGCCAGATGCGCCTTGACGCCACCGGGGAAGGTGCCCTCGATGTAGGTGTTGGAGGCGTCGGCCCAGATCTCGTTAAAGGTGAACCAGTAGGTCACCTGGTCGGCGTACTCCTTAAAGCAGAAGGTGGCAAAGTCCACAAAGGCGTCGATGGTCTCGCGGTTGAGGAAGTCGCCCTTCTCAAAGAGGGGAAGCGGCGTGTCAAAGTGATGCAGCGTGACGAACGGCTCAACGTGGTGCTTGTGACACTCGGCGAAGAGATCGTGGTAGAACTGGACGCCCTCGGGGTTGATTTCGCCGGTGCCGTTGGGGAAGATGCGGCTCCAGGCGATGGAGAGGCGAATGCCGTTGATGCCGAACTCCTCGCACAGCTCCAGGTCGACGGGGTACTGGTTGTAGAAGTCCGAAGCGGGATCGGGGGAGAAGCGCCCCTGGGCCTCCAGAAAGTCGTCCCAGGCAACCTTGCCCTTACCGTGAGTGCGGGTCTCGCCCTCTACCTGGTAGGCAGCGGTGGCGCCGCCAAAGACAAAGTCCTCGGGAAACTGCGCGGGCGGGTTGGTGACGCTAGCAGGATTAACGGACATGATGATCCAATCGTCTAAATCGAAGGGCCAGCCGGTCTTGGATGGTCGGCTGGCCCTGGGCGTTACTTACTTCGAAAGTTGCTCACTCACGAAGGCGAGAGACTTGTCGCCGTTCTGGGAGAGCTCGATGTACTGCTTGCCACGGCAGGCGACGCACTTGTTGCCCACGCGCTCACAGTCCTTCTGCAGGTCGGCCAGGTAGCTTGCGGCCTGCGGGGCCAGGACGACCAGGTCAAAGTCGGGGAGCATGTCCACGTGGTTGCCATAGGCCTCGGCAGCGGTCTCGAGGTTAATGCCGCGCTCCTTGGCGGCCTTGGCCAGCGCGTTGGCGAGCAGGCCCGAGGTTCCGCCGCCCTGGCAGAGCACGAGCACGCGCTTGCCGTTGAGGTCGCTGGCGGTCGTTGTCTCGGCAGCGGGTGCTGCGGAAGCGGCGGGGGAGTCGGCCTTCACGGCCTCGGCAGCAGCGCCGGCGGCAACGCTCTTGGCGTCAGCCTTGCCCTGGAAGGCATCGTTGAGCTTGGCGGCCTTCTCGGCGTTCTTGGCGGCGAGCTCCTCCTGGGAGATCTCGGCCTCCTCGGCGCACTTCTGGGCGTCATAGGCACGGAAGAACGGGTAGTACAGAACGAAGTCGACGACCAGGATAAGGGCGAGCATCACAAAGGCGAGCGGCTGGAAGCCCAGGCCCATGATGGTGCCGATGGGGCCGGGGACGGTCCAAGGCAGGGTGTACATAAAGCCGTTCATGCCCAAGAAGTCGATAAAGATCTTGAGGATCCAGATGTTGGCGATCGGGGCAAAGACAAACGGGACAAAGAAGACGGGGTTGAGCACGATGGGTGCGGCGAACAGCAGCGGCTCGTTGACGGCAAAGCACACGGGGACGATAGCGGCCTTACCGACGGCGCGCATCTCCTGAGACTTGGCCAGGAAGCAGAACATAAAGACCAGGACAAGCGTGGCGCCGGTGCCGCCCATGCAGACGACGAAGTACTGGGCACCCTGGGTCAGGACAGCGGAAGCGTGCTGACCGGCCTGGAACGCAGCCAGGTTGTCGGTCATATTGGCAACGAGAGCGGCAGCGATGGCGGGCTCGACGATCGAGGGGCCGTGGACGCCGACGAACCAGAACAGGCTCATGGCGCCGTAGATCACAGCGAGGCCGATGTAGCCGTCGGCAGCGGTGAACAGGGGCTGGAACACCTGGATGACGCCCTGGGCAAAGCAGAAGCCAAAAGCAGCGCGGAAGGCGATGTCAAAGACCCAAAAGACGGTGATGCAGACGGAGAAGGGGATGATGTCCTTAAAGGTCTGCGAAATGTTGGGCGGAACCTGCTCGGGCATCTTGACGGTGATGTTGCGCTTAATGAAGAACTTGTAGATGATGCCGGTCACAAACGCAGCGATGAAGGCGGTCAGCAGGCCCTTGGAACCAAGGTAAGTGGTGTTGAAGCCGCTGGCAGCGTCCGTGGCGATCGTGTCGCTCGAAAGGAGCAAGAAGCCGATGATGGCCGCGCACATGCACGAGATGAAGTTGATCTGGTTGTTCTTGGGCAGATCGCGGTTCTGAGCGTCGGCGAAGTGCTTGGCTGTGGTGGCAGCGCAGGCGATGGCCAGGATACCCATGGAGTAGTTGTAGCACTTCCACAGGGCGTTGTTGATGTCATCGGGCCAGTAGAAACCCCAGATGTTGGGGACCGAGGCTACCAGGCAGAAGATGGACGAGAAGATGATGATGGGGATGACGGAGATAAAGCCGTCGCGAATCGCCTTGAGGTACTTGTTGCGGGCGATCGCGTTGAAAAAGGGCTGGCCTTTTTCGATGGTGGCGATGAGTTGCTCCATGCAATGCTCCTAAGAGTCGGTGGGTTAGCAACGATGGTAGCTTTTGGCGTTCGGTTGCCAAAATGTTGACGTTGCCATTTTGCGACACAAAAAAAGACGCGAACCGGTGGTTCCTGTGCCTGCGAACCGTCGATTCCTTATGCGTAAACGTTTGAGCCGCCCGGTGGCTCTGTGTTTGCGCAATGGCAACGTTAACATTTGGGCGACAAAAGCCGTTCGGGGAAGCAAGATTGTCGGTGAACGGTAGGTTTTGGGTGGTAAACGTATTGTGGGGGAGGTGTTGGATATACTTGAAGGAGTTCATTTGACTGCGTAGGGTGCCGCCAATGGCATCGTTGACATAGAAAGATCGACCTATGGCCGCTGTTAAAAAATCGGTTTCCGTTAAGGACGTGGCGCGTCTCGCGGGCGTCTCGGAGCAGACGGTCTCGCGCACCGTGCACGATTCGCCCAGCGTGCGCCCCGAGACCAAGGAGCGCGTGCGTGCCGCCATGCGCGAGCTGGGGTATCGACCCAATTTTGCCGGTCGATCGCTGCGTCGCGGAAAGTTTAAGACCGTCGGCGTCGCCATGTTCAACATTACCGGCACCGGCAACCTCGACCGCATGGAGGGCTTTGCCGCCGCGGCCGACAAACACGGCTATGCCATCACTCTCACTAAAGTAGACGGGCATCCGTATACCCTCGAGAGTGCATCGTCGCGCATGAGCGTACTTCCGGTGGATGGCATGGTTGTGATCATGAATCGCATGCCGGCGGACTTTGGCACCTTCGAGCCGCTGCCCGGTATGCAGACGGTGCTCGTTACCATGCTGGAGCACCCGCTCTGTTCAACGGTCGATAACGACCAGTTCGATTGCTCGCGCCAGGTGGTCGAGTACTTGTTGGAGCAGGGGCACAAGACCGTGCACTTTATCTCATGCCCCGAGCGCTCGCTTTCGGGCATGCAGCGCGAGGAAGGCTGGCGTGAGACACTGCGCGCACATGGTATTGAGCCGCCGCGACTCGTCCGTGGCGATTGGACGGCACAGAGCGGATATGCTGCCGGTCAGGCTCTGGCAGACGATCCGACCTGTACCGCCATCTATGCTTCCAACGATGCCATGGCCTACGGCTGCATTCGCGGGCTCGAGTCGCGCGGGAAGCGCGTGCCCCAGGACGTGAGCGTGGTGGGTGTTGACGACAGCCTGGGCGACATCGTGCCTGACCGTCGCCTGACCACGGTGCGCTTTAACAACAGGCGTGTCGGCATGTGGGCGGTCGACAAGATCGCCGGTGCCGAGGGGGTTGCGTCTGGCGTGGAGCACATGCTGATCCCCGGCGTGCTCGTAGAGGGCGATACGGTGCGCGATTTGCGTTAGGGTGCGGTCCTGTTTGGGTTGCCGCTAACTGTGTTCGATATTGTTCGCATTGGTTTAAAAACCGTTCACGGGCGAAAATCGACCGTTCATAGCTCGAAATTGCGTTTTGCATTGTTCTGTTTTGTTTGAATGTTAATGTTTCTGTCATACACAGCGCAGCGCGTATGCCCGGACGCGATGCTCTCCATTGGTTCATATGTGAAAGGAACGCAACATGGCAACCAAAGAAGAAATCTCGATGGTTGGATTCGAGATCGTCGCATACGCGGGTGACGCCCAGACCGATCTGCTTGCAGCGCTCGATGCTGCTCGCGAGGGTGATTTTGAGAAGGCCGAGCAGCTGCACAAGGACGCCAGCGATGCACTTATCGGCGCCCACGACACGCAGACCAAGCTGCTTTCGCAGGAGGCCGGCGGCGGTGAGATGGAGATGACCTTCATCATGGCTCACGCTCAGGATACTCTCATGACCACCATGATCCTGGAGAAGCAGACCCGCTTTACCATCGATGCCTATAAGCGCATCGCCGCACTCGAGGCTAAGCTCGCCTAACGAGCTCTCATAACCAAGTCCCCTTCCAAAAGCTCTGCCGCAAACTCGCGGCAGGGCTTTTTCTGTTTTCCTCCAAGTTGCGGTGAAATAGGGACTGAATAGGGGCCGGCGGGCGCAAAACAATCCCTATTTCACCGCAACTCATCCCGTGATAGTCATTGGGGACGTTCTTAAACGACTAGTCGTTGGGGACAGTCTTGGGGCTTCTGCACGCCCTCCCGTTCGGTTTTTCGATGGGTGGGTATACTTTCCACCGCAATACAGGCCGGAATGAGGAGGTATCCAAATGCCGGATAACGGGTCAATACAAAAAAGAGACGCGCACGAGATGGCTCATGGGCGTCCTGTCCAGATAACCGAGCATACGACGGTAACCGAGCTGCAGCCCAGCCTGTCCGATGTCGTGTGCGCAAACAAAAAGCTGCAGATTGGCTTTATCGTTGCGCTCGTGGTACTGGCGCTGCTGTCGGGCTTTGTAGCTCGTCCGCATTTTGCCGATACCAAGACTTGGGACTCCACCATCGAGGTCATCGATCAAAAGAAGGGCAATGTTTTGGCGCTCACGACCTCGTGCGTGGCGCTGTCTGCGGGCATTACCGCGCTGCCGGGTGATACGGGAACGCCGGTTGCCGAGCAGCTCGCACAGCTTTCGGGTAATTTGGGCATCGTGCTTGCCGTGCTCTATCTCGAGAAATATCTGCTGACTATTTTGTGGTCGGTTGGCCTAGGCATCTTAATCCCGTTTGCGTTGGTGCTCTTTGCGGTGTCGCTCGGCATTCACGGGCGCTGGAGCACGAGCGCCGTCCTGCGCCGTGCGGCGACGCGCGTGCTGGTGGTTGCCGTGATCGGCATGGCGCTTGTGCCCGCGAGCGTATGGGTGTCGCAAAAGGTCGATGAGACGTATCAGGTGAGTATCGAGCAGACAGAGCAAAAGGCGACTGAAGCGAGCAAGGCGAGCTCCACAAAGAGCGAGAAGAAATCCGAGACCACGGAAAACAAGAATGTGCTTGAGCAGCTGACCGATGGGGCATCGAGTTTACTCACATCGGTGACCGACAGTGCCAAGTCGATGACCGATAAGGTGGTGCAACAGGTGACCGATCTGATCGAAGGCGTCATCGTGATGATCGTGACCTCGTGCGTTATCCCGTTGCTGGTGCTCGCGGCGTTTCTGTGGCTGGGGCACACGCTGCTGGGGATCGATATCTCTGGCCCGGCGAACTATTTGACGGGCCGTTTTCTGAGGGCTCCGTCCAAACATGCCAAGAAGAGCGGACAGTCTGAGTAGGCGGCAAAGCGATCCTTGGAAGACCAACCGTAAGAAGGGCGGCCGAGACACGTTCTCGGCCGCCCTTCTTGTTTGTTGAATACGTGGCAGGCTAGGTTTTCCCGTTCCCAAACGGTCAGCAATCATCCGTGAACGGTATTTGTTCAAAATAGAACAAAGACAAACAAATAATTGTTGCAGTTGATGTTCGAATGTGTTCAAATAAACATGAACAGTGAAGAACCGCACATTCAGATGCCCGGACCTGAGCGCGATTCAACACTTCCAAACAGAAACTACGCACCTGCGTATCTCTCAAGGAGGATGTCATGAGGGTTGTAATCGCTTCCGATGCCGACGGTATGTCGATGAAGGAGTCCATCAAGGAGATGCTCATCGCCGACGGTCACGAGGTCGTTGACTATTCCGAGACCCCTGCCGCGGACTTTGTCGATTCCGCGACCGCCGTTGCCAAGGACCTGCTGGAGCACAAGGATTCCCAGGGCTTCGCATTCGATAAGTACGGCGTCGGCTCCTATATGGCCGCCGTCAAGATCAAGGGCATGGTCGTCGCCAACATTTCCGACGAGCGTTCCGCTTACATGACCCGCGAGCACAACGGTTCGCGCATGGTCACCATGGGCCCGGGCGTTGTGGGCACCGAGGTCGCCAAGAAGATCGCCCGCGAGTTCCTGCGCGCCCAGTACGCCGGCGGCCGTCACCAGATCCGTGTCGACATGCTCAACAAGATGGCCTAACGAGAGCCACCGAGAACTCGAACTTCTACCTCAACTTGTGAATTCAGACGAAAGGACGTTCTGATGAAGAAGACCATCGCAATCGGTTGCGACCATATCGTTACGGACGAGAAGATCTATCTGGCCGACCGCCTGGAGCAGGCTGGCTACAAGGTGCTCGACTGTGGCACCTACAGCCACACCCGTACGCACTATCCCATCTACGGTAAGGCCGTGGGCGAGGCTGTTGCCAGCGGTAAGGCCGACTTTGGCGTGGCCCTGTGCGGCACCGGCATCGGCATCACCAACGCCGTCAACAAGGTTCCCGGCGCCCGCTGCGCCCTGGTCCGCGACATGACCTCTGCCCTGTATGCCCGTCGCGAGCTCAACGCCAACATCGTGGGCTTTGGCGGCAAGATTACCGGCGAGTTCCTGATGGCCGACATAATGCTTGCCTTCCTGGAGGAGCCCTACGAGAAGACCCCCGAGCACGATGCCCTGATTGCCAAGATCGATGCCTGCAATAAGGCCGACGCCGAGGCTCAGGCTGACCCGCACTTCTTTGACGAGTTCCTCGAGAAGTGGGACCGCGGCGAGTATCACGACTAAGGAGGTTACGCGGTTTTACCAAACCGCGTAACGGGTCGACGCTGCGCGACGCTCAGGCACCCCATCTCGCCGCTCAAACCGTCGCTCGCGTACATGAAGTACGCGTCGCTCCTCTTTCGCGGCGACCTGGGGCACCTGAGCGCCGCTCGCTGACGTTGAGGGTGCCTGTGGGGTTCCCTCTGTTGCGGCGAAGCCTTTTGGTTCAGCAAGCTGCTCCGATAACACGTTTGCTTGCTGAGCTTGTGTGCTTCGTTTTGGCGGTGGACGGCATTCTGCAGCTTTTCAATTGACGGCTCGCGTTTCTGTGAGGGGGCGCGGGCCGGTTTTCTATCAGCCCTATTGACTCGGCGGGCTGGCGTACGAAAGGGAAGGCTCCTATGGAGTTTGTTCTTGATAACGGTTCTGTTCGTGTGACACTGAGCACGGCTGGCGGATCGTTCACTTCGATTAAAGCCAACGGTCGCGAGTACCTGTGGCAGGGCGATCCTTCGGTCTGGTCGGGCCAGGCGCCCATTTGCTTTCCGATTTGCGGCGGCCTTCGTAACGGTCGCGCGATGACCATGGGCGGCCGCGAGGTCAAGCTTGCCCGCCACGGCTTTGCCCGCAAGCAGGGGTGGAAGCTCGAGGAGCAGGGTGACAACATGGTTGCGCTGAGCCTAAGCTCTGCCGACCACGCCGAGCTGCTCGAGCAGTATCCGTATCCGTTTAAGATTGTTGCTCGTTACACGATCGATTCGGAAAGGGTGGCCGTGTCGTACGAGGTGACCAATGAGGGCACCGAGGACATGCCGTTTTTTGTGGGTGGCCACCCCGGCTTTAAGTGCCCGCTCGACGAGGACGAGTCCTATGACGACTATGAGCTTCGTTTTGATCAGCGTGAGGCCGCCGAGCTCTGTACTGCCGTTCCCTCGACGGGCCTGATTGATGTCGAGCATCGCAGCAAGAACCCCATGATCGGTCAGAACCTGCCGCTGACCCACGAACTCTTCGACTTCGCGGAGACCATCTTTGACGTGCTCGACAGTCGCGTGGTTACGCTGACCAAGAAAACCGAGGACAAGGGCGTGCGCCTGACGTTCCCTGATATGCCATACCTGATTGTGTGGAGCAAGCCCGAGGGCGACTTTGTGGCCGTGGAACCGTGGGGCGGCCTGTCCACCTGCTCCGACGAGGACGATATTCTGGAGCACAAGCGTGGCTGCCTGGTTGCCAAGCCGGGGGAGACCGTCACTCGCGGTTTTGAGATCGAGATCCTTTAACGAGCTATCGTATGTTTGGGGCTGCGCGTGTCGTGCCCCGGAAACAGGAGTTCAACATGATTCTGACCGTTACCATGAACCCGTCGATCGATACGCGCTATCAACTCGACAAGCTGATTATCGACGACGTGAACCGCGTGACGCCCGAAAAGACCGCTGGCGGCAAGGGCCTCAACGTGAGCCGCGTGCTGCTGCAGTTGGGCGACGATGTGCTCGCGACCGGCCTGCTCGGCGGCCACATGGGTGCCTATATGGCCGAGCTTATGGATGCCGACGGCGTCAAGAACGACTTTGTGCCCATCGCCGGCGAGACGCGCATTTGCCTGAATATCCTGCACGAGGGCAATCAGACTGAGCTGCTGGAGAGCGGCCCGCAGATTGCACCCGCCGAGCTCGAGGCCTTTACGGCAAAGTTCGCCGAGCTTGCAGCGAAGGCGGATGTTGTGACGCTTTCGGGTTCGCTGCCGCGTGGCGTCGATGCCGGCTACTATGCCGAGCTCGTCAAGATTGCCGAGGAGGCGGGCGCCAAGGTGCTGCTCGACACTTCGGGTGCATCGCTGGAGGCCGCGCTGGAGTCCGACGCTAAGCCCGAGCTCGTAAAGCCCAACCTGACCGAGATTAACGGCCTGCTGGGTACGTCCTTTACGACCGACGATGTCGATGCCCTGCGCGAGGCGCTTGCCTCCGATGGCCGCTTTGCCGGTATTCCCTGGGTTGTCGTTTCGATGGGTGCTGCCGGTTCGGTGGGCTTCCATGAGGGTCGCGCGTTCCGCGCCAAGACGCCCGCGATTGCGGCTGTGAACGCGACGGGTTCCGGCGACTCGACCATCGCCGGCTTTGCGCATGCCATTGCTGCTGGTGCCGACGATGTCACAGTGCTCAAGACCGCCAATACCTGCGGCAAGCTCAACGCCATGGATCCCAAGACCGGCCACCTGGTCATGGACCGCTGGGACGAGATCTACAACAGCGTTGTCGTGACTGAACTGTAGAGTTACGCGGTTTTACCAAACCGCGTAACCAGCAGACGCTGCAAACCCGCCAGAGCGGCAATCTGCCTTTCAACTGCGGCGGCATGACCAGAAGGTCAATGCCGCCTTGTTTCAAGGCACCTTGCTCGCTCTGGCGGGTTTTCGCTGTCGTTGCCAAAACATCGACGTAGTCATTGGGGACGCTCTTTAATGATTGGTCGTTTAAGAACGTCCCCAATGGCTACACTCAAAAACGGCGCCCGTCGGCGATGTTGCCGGCGGGCGCCGTTGTCGTGTGGGCGGTTATGTCGTGTGGACTGCCGTTGAGCGTCCGGGTCTGTGCTCTACAGCGAGTCGATAAAGCGCTGCTGGGCGGCGCGGCCGGCTTCGTCCCACTTAAAGACGCCGGCGTTGTCGAGCACGTGCCCAAACACCACGCCGACCTCCTCGTGCAGGATATCGATGGCGTTGTCCGCCGTAAGCTCGTCGGCGCGGCGGGCATAGACATCCTCGGCCCACGCGGCATGGCTGCGGCAAAGGTCGTCGCCCTCGAGCGCACCGGCGAGATCGTAGCTGGCATCGGCCTTGGCCGCCAGCAGGTGCTCGCGGACAGCGCCGAGCTCGGGAACCAAGCGCGGCGGCAAAATCGCCAGGCCCATGACCTCGATCAGGCCGATGTTCTCCTTCTTAATGTGGTGATACTCGGCATGCGGGTGGAAAACGCCCAGCGGATGCTCGTCGGTCGTGATGTTGCAGCGAAGCGCCAGGTAGGCCTCGTAGATTTCGCCGCCGGCGTTGCCGCGGGAGTCTACGCGGCGAATGACGGGCGTCACGGTATTGTGCGCCACGCCATCGGCTGTGTGCGCGATGACGCCAACAGACTCATCGCTCCACTCGCGCCAGGCGAGGATAATCTTCTCGGCGGCATCGAGCAGCTGAGCGCGGTCATGCGAGCGCAGGCGCAGCACCGAGAGCGGCCACTGCAGCACGCTACCGCTGACCTGGTCAAAGCCGGGCACGCGAAACTGCGAGACCTCGGCGGCATGCATCATGGGGAACTCGTGCGCGCCGCCCTGGAAGTGGTCGTGCGAAAGAATCGAGCCGCCCACGATGGGCAGGTCGGCGTTGGAGCCAATAAAGTAGTGCGGGAACAGGTCCACAAAATCGAGCAGGCAGGTCAGTCCCTTACGGTCGACGTGCATCGGGCGATGCTCGGAGCTCATGGCAATGCAGTGCTCGTTAAAGTAGGCGTACGGGCTGTACTGGAAGCCCCAGCGCTCGCCATTAAGCTGAATGGGGATAATGCGTAGGTTCTGACGGGCGGGGTGAGCGCCACCGTCGGCTGCGGCGGAGCGTCCGGGATAGCCCTCGTTTTCGATGCACAGCTGGCAGGCGGGATACTTTTCGCCCGTGTTCTTGGCTGCACCTGCCGCAGCGATATCGCGCGGGTCCTTCTCGGGCTTGGACAGGTTGATGGTGATCTCGAGGTCGCCCCAGTTGGTGGGGGTGCTCCATTTGATGTTGCGCGCGATGGCGGCGCGGCGCACATAGCCGGCGTCGCAGCACAGGCCGTAGAACCAGTCGGTCGCGGCGCGGGGTTCGTTGACGCCCATACGTCCGTTGAACTCCTCGTTTACAACCGAAGGCCTCGGCATGAGCGCACCCATGATGCGCATGGCGATGCGGTCGCGGCCCGATGCCGTGTCCTCGACAGCACCATTGGCAACGGCGGCCTCGGAAAGCGCGCCGAGCGTGCCCTCCAGATCAAAGTCGGGCAGGGTATCGGGGTGCAAGAGCGAGAGTTTCTCAACCTGGAGCGCCCAGGCCATATCGAGCGCCGGGCCCGTAGCACCGATGCACTCCAAAATGGTGTTGTAGGCCCAGATGCGATCGTCCTGTCCGATCATCGATCGATGGATAGCGTACTCGATCAGGTTCTGCGCGGCCTCGCGCACGTCGGTCATTACAGCCATGCCGCGTAAGCCCCCTTGTCAGAAATTGCGTAGTGGCGGGCAGAGGCCTCGCCCAGCCAGCCGTTCATCTTGGCAATGAAGGTGTCGACCAGCTCGAGCGGCACGAAGGCCTGGATGGTACCGCCAAAGCCGCCGCCGTGGATACGAACGGCGCCACGGCCGTCGAGCACATGCTCGGCAAGAGCAAGCGCGTACATGGAAGGCTGCTCGGCACCCAGTTTGGCAACAACATTCTGCAGGTACATGGCGGAGCTGGCGCCGGACTCACGCGTCAGGACCAGGAACTGGTCAATGTCGCCGGCGTTCAGAGTTGCCCAGCGCTTGTCGACCAGGCCGTTCTCGTACCAGTAGTGAACGGCGCGCAGGCAGGCGCGGTCGCCCAGCTTGGCGCGCAGCTCAGGGAGCTTGGCGTCAAAGTCGGCGACGTCGACCTCGCACAGGCGCGCCTTGCCAAACTCGGCGGCGACGTCCTGCATCTCGCGCGGAACGGCGGCGTAGTCGTCAGTGGCGGCTACGTGGTCGGCACCGACCTTAACGAGCACGAGCGCATAGCCGTGATCCTCAAAGTTGAGCTCGAGCTTCTGGGTCTTAGGCTGAGCCTGATCCTCAAAGTTCATGTAGGCAAGGCCGCCCAGGCACACGGCGGCTTGGTCCATCAGACCGCAGGGCTTGCCGTAGTAGTTGTTCTCGGTGCGCTGGCTCATCTGCGCAAGCGCGACGGGCTCAATGGCGGGCGCGCCCCAGAGGGTTTCCATGGCACGACCGTATGCGGCCTCGACGGCAGCGGAGCTGGAAAGGCCGCCGCCCGAGGGAACGGAGCAGGTGAAGGCGAAGTCGAAGCCTTGGGGCTCAACACCAAGCGCTGCGACCTCGTGGGCCATACCACGCACGAGGCTTGCGGACGTGCCTTTCTCGGACTCTTGAATATCCAGCGTGTCGAGCGTGATCTCAAACGTAGGATAGCCCTCGTCGGCGACGCGAATCTTGTTGGAGTCGGTTGCCACGGCGATGCCATCGACGGCGACATCGAGCGAGCCGGCGATAACGTGGCCGCCCTCGTGGTCGGTGTGGTTGCCGCTGATCTCGGAGCGGCCGGGCGCGTGCACGTAGAGCACCTGGCGGTCGCCGATGGGGCCAAACTCCTCCTCAAACAGCTTGGTGAGCGTGGCGAATGTCTTTTCGTCGGGGGTGGTCATGGGAGTCCTTTCCTTGGCGCGCACGGGTGAGTTTTGCGTCGTTATGAGTACGTTAACAACTTGAAGCGGCATGAATCACGTGTTCACGATGCCGCACGTTACGGGCTATGTTAACGTACTCATAACACAACGCTTATCACTTTTTGAGAATCTGGTAATCGGTAGAAATTCAGCCGTGAACGGTATTGCCGTATGGACTTATAGAGCAGAAGAGTTGCGGATTGAAAAAGTAGAGTACGTTAACATGCGTCCGACGATAGCGGGCCTCGGCGCGGGGTGTATTTCTGCCCGGGCCGGCATGCACGCTATTCAGATCTCGCAACGGTGAAGGTGATCCTGTGGCAAGGCGCCCGTCCAACGATACAGGTACGCGTCCGGTCTCCATGGCCGACGTCGCCCGCGCTGCTGGCGTTTCGCAGCAGACGGTTTCGCGCGTCGCCAACGGCTTGCCCAACGTTAACGAGCAGACGCGCCAGCGCGTGCAGGCCGCTATGCAAGAGCTCGGCTTTCGTCCGAGTTATGCCGGTCGCTCGCTGCGCGACGGCCGCTACCATTCGGTCGGTCTGTGCGTCAACGATGTCACCAAGTTTGGCAACCTCTCAATGATCGACGGCATCGCCAGCGCTGCTCGCGAGCATAATTGCGCCATCACGCTGGTCGAGATGTCCAAGACCGAGGAGTTTTCGCTTGCCGAGGCAACGCGTCGTATGGCCGCGCTGCCTGTGGACGGCATCATTATCGGCATGAGCCGTATGGCGCCCGATTTTGAGACGTTTGATCCACTGCCGGGCATTGGCACGGTCATCGTTACCATGTACGCGCACCCGCGGGTGACCACGGTAGACTCCGATCATTACGGCTGCTCGCTCTTGCTTATGAATCACCTGTTTGAGCTGGGGCATGAGCAAATTCGCTATATCGGCGGCCCGTCGTTCTCGGTCGACGAGCAATTTCGTCGCGCCGGTTGGCAGGATGCGCTCGAGCGTAAACACATCGAGCCGGCAGAGCCGCTCGAGGGAGACTGGTCTGCCAACAGCGGTTACGAGGCCGGCAGATATCTGGCCGAGCACGACCGCACCATGACAGCGATTTACGCGGCAAACGACCAGATGGCAAATGGCGCGATTGCTGCGCTGCGCGATAGCGGTCTGCGCGTGCCCGAGGACGTGAGCGTGGTGGGCGTCGACGATTCGCTCGATGATTTTGTCGCGCATAACGAGCTCACGACCGTGCGATTCGATCTTCATCAGCGCGGACGCGAGGTGTTTGAGCATGCGGTTCCCGAGGCGGGTACGGCGGGCAAAACCGTTGCCATTCGTATTCCCGGCCAGCTCATTATTCGACATAGCACGGCGATACCGCGCGCATAGTTTGCGCAGGTAAACGGCGATTTATCGTATTTCAATAACAATCGGTATGGATGCCGGCAGATAACAGCTGGGATACTGCCGAGTGTTATGATAGACGGGTTCTTTTGTCTATCTAGGAGGCTTTGCCTGATGGAGATCACCAAGGATATCCGCTACATCGGTGTCGACGATCACGACATTGACCTGTTCGAGGGCCAGTACGACGTGTCCGAGAACGGCATGGCATACAACAGCTATGTTATCTTGGGCGATAAAATCGCTGTCGCCGATTCGGTTGACGCTGGCTTTGTCGACGAATGGCTCGGCAACCTCGAGGCCGCGCTCGACGGCCGTACGCCCGACTACCTGGTCGTCCATCACATGGAGCCCGATCACTCTGCTGGCATCGCCGCCTTTATGGAGCGCTACCCCCAGGCACAGATTGTGGCCAGCATGGGCGCCTTCCGCATGATGGTCAACTACTTTGGCACCGACTACCCCGAGCGTAAGATGGTCGTCAAAGAGGGCGACGTGCTCGACCTGGGTGGCCACAGCCTAACGTTTGTCGGCGCCCCCAACGTGCACTGGCCCGAGGTGATCTTCTCCTACGAGTCCACCGACAAGGTGCTCTTTAGTGCCGACGGCTTTGGCAAGTTCGGCGCCAACGACATCGAGGACCCGGAAGGCTGGGCTTGCGAAGCGCGCCGCTACTACTTTGGCATCGTCGGTAAGTTCGGCAAATTCGTGCAGACCGTGCTCAAGAAGGCCGCCGATCTGGATATCCAGATCATCTGTCCGCTCCACGGCCCCGTACTGACCGAGAACCTGGGCTATTACCTCGACACCTACAACACCTGGTCGAGCTATCAGCCCGAGGACGAGGGCATCACCATTGCTTACGCGAGCGTGTACGGCCATCTGAAGGCTGCCGTTGAGGAGCTCGCATCTGCGCTCGAGGCCCGCGGCCAGAAGGTCTCCGTCTTTGACTTGGCTCGCGACGACATGGCCGAGGCCGTTGAGGATGCGTTCCGCTATGATCGTCTGGTACTCGCTTCCATTACCTATCAGGGCGAGATCTTCCCGTTCATGAGCACCTTTATTCACACGCTTGCCGAGCATGCCTACCAGAACCGTACGGTGGCGCTCGTCGAGGGCGGCTCCTGGGCGCCCGCAGCTGCCAAGGTTATGACCAAGGAACTCGAGGGCATGAAGGACATTACCCTGGCGCATAACAAGGTGACCGTGCTGGGTTCGCTCAACGACGCCTCGCGCGCCCAGATTGAGGCCCTCGCTGACGAGCTCTCCAAGTAGCGATACGTTCACTTTTAACGCTCAAACCACCACAAAGGGGACAGGCACCTTTGTGGTGGTTTTTGTTTAAGCGCCGGCGATGAGGAGATTTGGGCGGGCGTTGTCGACGATCTCGGCGATTGAGGTGGCGACGGCGTGATCGGGGTCACGGTCCATCACGATGGCGTTGACGTCGGTCAGCTCGGCAAAGCGGTACATGCCGCGTCCGTTAACCTTGCTGGCGTCCATGAGGGCGACGCTTTGATGGGCTGCGGCGATCATGGCCGTTTTGGTCTCGGCCATTTGGGGAAAGTCGGTCGTAAAGCCGCAGCGGGGGACAAAAGCGCCGGGGCACATGACGGCAAGGTCGGCGTGGACCATTTGGAGCGCCTGCATGGTAAGTGGACCGTACAGATAGCGATGACCTTTGCGCAGTGCCCCGCCCAGCATGACGACATCGACTGAGGGCATGCTCTCGTCGATGTAATCGGCGATGGTAATGTCGGCCGTGATGACGGTGATGCCGTCGCGCTGATCGAGGAGCCGGACGAACTCGAGCGCCGTGGTGCCCGAGTCGACAAGCAGCGTGTCGCCATTGCCGACGAGCTCGATGGCGCTTTGCGCGATGGCCTGCTTGGCGGCGACATTGACGTTGATGCGCCGATCCTGGGTGGATACGGTCAGTCGCTTCTGGAGAGACACGGCGCCACCATGCGTGCGGCGCAACTTGCCGGACTCGGCGAGCGCGTCCAGGTCGGCGCGGGCGGTAACGGAGGACACGCCAAAGGTCTGGGCGATTTCTGCCACTTGCACCGAGGCGTTATGCTCGAGCATCTCCATGATGGCGGAACGACGCTCATCGGCGAAAGCTCGGGTTGTTGCGTGGGCCATGTTTGCTCCATTCTCGGCTAAATTTGTAGGAATTGTGTTGAGTCTATTTTCGTTCATTTTCTCTTTGTGTAAGAAAACACCTTTCGATTACTTATCTTTTCTATAAAAGAAAGACGCTGAACGCCCAAAATTCAATATCGAATACGCCCACTCGGCTCCAATTCCTTCCGTTTACTTTTCAAAAACGACTGTATTGACCTGCATGGGCTCAATATCTCGCACATGCAAAGCCGCTGAATTTCATACAATGGACGCAGCAAAACGCAAGGTAAAACGCCTTGCGGACACGTACGCCCGATGTCCAGATGCGGGCGAGGGAGAGGAGCAAACGCTCATGGCACTTGTTACCACCGAAAAGATGCTCAAGGACGCTCAGGCCGGCCATTACGCCGTTGGCGCGTTCAACGTCGAGAACCTCGAGTTTGTTATGGCCGTTCTGGCCGCTGCCGAGGAGACCAAGTCCCCCGTCATCATGCAGACCACCCCGGGCACCATCAAGACCGCTGGTCTGGACTACTTCTACGGCATGGTCAAGGCTGCCGCCGAGCGCGCTTCCGTGCCCGTCGCTCTGCACCTCGATCACGGCGATGGCTATGACCGCTGCATGCAGGCTTTCCGCACTGGCTACACCTCTGTCATGATCGACGGTTCGCACGAGTCCTTCGAGGACAACATTGCCCTGACCAAGTCCGTCGCCGACGCTGGCCGCGCCATGGGTGTGCCCGTCGAGGCCGAGCTTGGCAAGGTTGGCGGCAAGGAGGACGACGGTCCCGCGGTTGAGGGCGAGAGCCCCTACACCGATCCGGCCGAGGCCAAGGAGTTCGTCGAGCGCACCGGCTGCACCTCGCTGGCCATTGGCGTTGGCACCAGCCACGGCGTGTACACGAGCGATCCTCACATCGAGCAGTCCGTAGTCAAGGCCATCCGCGACGCCGTCGACGTGCCGCTGGTTCTGCACGGCACCTCCGGTGTGCCCGATGAGCAGGTCGCCGAGGCTGTGAAGAACGGCATCTGCAAGGTCAACTACGCCACTGAGCTGCGTCAGGCCTACACCAAGGGCTTCATGGCCTACATGGCCGAGAACCCCGCCTGCTTCGACCCCAAGAAGCCGGCCAAGGAGGGCATGCGTGAGATTACCGAGCTGGTTAAGATCCGCATGACCAACCTCAACTCTGTGGGCAAGGCAGAGTAACAGCAAGGGTACTCTGATCCCACCGGACGGCTTGGGCGGGTCCCCGTACTCAGTTTCCAAAACGTCCTCGCGCATGAAGGCCCCCGTTGCCTCGCTTCTACGAAGCGTTGGCAACGGGGGCCTTCGCGCTGCGGAATGATTTTGGAAACTGAGTACGGGGACCCGCCCAAGCCGTCCTGCTCGATCGCCCTTGTGACGTTGGGCGGAAATAATGGCGCGTCAGGGCTTCTTTGTTGATGAGGGGTTAGTATGCCCGGGCTTGGTTGGGGAAGGTTTTGTCTAGGGATGCTTGGAGCTTTTCGAACGATGCTCGCAGGTTGAGGCTCTGGTCGGTTGAGCGTTTGGTTTTTGTGGTGGGGGAGTCGAGGAGGCCGTTTCTCTGTGTCGGGGGGAAGGAGAAAAGGTTTGCATGATTTAGGGATGGCTGCTGTGCTGCGTCGTTGGAAGAATGCATGCTTATGCGGCCTCCTCGATATCCACCAAAAGGTTGCGCACGGGGTGTGCTGCTAGCTCCCGTGTGTTGGCAGTATTATGCCGCGACTGCTGCAAAGAAGCGCTAAAGAAAGGCTTAACCTGGTTTGATGTTACGATGAAACCGCAGGTCAAAGCAATCGAGTAACACTCTTGAAAGGTTGGGGGCTTAAGGGCTTTCTAAGGTTTGTGGCGCGGATGTGGCTCGCCTGTGTGGGGCGTGTGGATGGCTCGTTCCTAGCGCTGCGGCTCTGCGGCGCGCACCTGCTCGATGACCTTTTCCATGGTGGTATCGATGCGGTCTTTTTTGAGCTCACATTCCCAGATGGTTATGGGTGTCCAGCCCATTTGAGTGAGTGCTGCCACGGCAGCGCGGTCGCGCTCAACGTTGCGACGGAACTTTGCCTCCCAAAACTCAACGTTGCGCTTGGGCTGGCTAGGGTTGCACTTGGGGCAGCGGTGCCAAAAGCAGCCGTTGACGAAGATGGCGATCTTGCGCCCGGGGAAGGCGATGTCGGGTTTGCCGGGAACCTTCCATTCCAAGCGATAACCCGTAAGGCCTGCTGCCCGCAGGCGCTGGCGAACGAGCAGCTCGGGCTTGGTGTTGGCGCGCTTGTTGCCCTTCATGGACTTTTTGATGGCGGCGCGACGGCGGACCAGTTCGCGCTCGTCAGCGGAGAGGTCCGAGGTATCGATGCCGTCGAGCAGACCGGGCTTGGGACGCTTTTTGCTGCGGCGCTTAGGTGCGCGCTTGGGTTTGGCGGCGGGGTGTTCGGTCGTGGCGGCCTTGGCATCTTTGGCAGTGCTGTTGGCCTCAAGCCGATCTTCCTTCAGCTCAATCAGGGCATCGATAAGCCCCTTGTCGGCGGGCATCCATTCCACCGTGGCAAGCGAGGTGCGCGGAATCCAGCGGATATCGAGCTGGCGGTCGTGCTTCTGAGGCTCGTCGGATTCATCGGCGAGCGAGCAGTAGTAGCACTCCATGGAGAGATGGAAATCGGGGTAATCGTATTCAACGGTATAGAAATCGCGCAGGTTAGTGACTTTTACCTGCAGCTCTTCCATAAGTTCGCGTCGCACGGCGTCTTCGGGTGTCTCGCCGCGCATGAGCTTGCCACCGGGGAACTCCCAAAGTCCCTGCATGTCGCCATAGCCGCGCTGCACGGCAAGCAGCTCGTCAGATCCTTCCTTGCGAATGATCCCAGCGGCAACATGAACAGTCTTCAACAGGAGTCCTCTCTCAACATCAACACGTGGCAGGGTAGCTACGCGTACCTTACACAACGGTAAGGCAAGCGTAAGCCATATCGATGGTAGCCGACTCGTCTTCTTGCGACTATAGATGCCGTAGACTAATTGCAAGAAAGGACTCGGTATGCAAACCACGCACATGGCGACCCCGGTACTGGAGGTCGCGCATCTCGAAAAGGTATATGGAGCGCTGGGCAACGTGACCCGTGCGCTCAACGACGTCTGCTTTACCGTCAACCGCGGCGAATTTGTTGGCATCATGGGCGCTTCGGGCTCGGGCAAGTCGACCCTGCTCAACTGCGTGTCGACCATCGATAGCGCCACAAGTGGCACGATCCGCATCAACGGGCAGGACGTAACACGCATGAAGCAGGCTAAGCTTTCGCAGTTCCGCCGCGAGGAGCTCGGCTTTATCTTCCAGGACTCCAACCTGCTCGATACGCTCACGGCACGCGAGAACATCGCCCTGCCGCTCACCATCGCCCGCACAAACTCGGCAGAGATTTCGACCCGCGTGCAGGATGTGGCAGCGCGCCTCTCCATCAGTCAGGTGCTCGACAAGTATCCCTACCAGATGTCCGGCGGTCAGCAGCAGCGCGTTGCCGCGGCTCGCGCGCTCGTAACCGATCCCACCATGATCATGGCCGACGAGCCCACCGGCGCCCTCGATTCCAAGAGCGCTCGCCTGCTGCTCGAGAGCCTGGAGGCCCTCAATCGCCGCCTGCGCGCCACCGTGCTCATGGTCACGCATGACAGCTTTGCTGCCAGCTACACGAGCCGCGTGTTGTTTATCCGCGACGGCAAGATCTTCACCGAGCTGCGCCGTGGCGACACCGACCGCCGAGAGTTCTTCGACCGCATTATGGAGGTCGTTGCCATGATGGGCGGTGAGGGCTCCGATGCTCTGTAAACTCGCTTGGGGTAACGTCCGCCGCGCCGGCCGCGACTACCTCGTCTACCTTTTGACGCTCACCCTGGGCGTCACGGCCTTCTATGCCTTTAACACCATCTCGATGCAGGTCGACATCGCCGGAATCGATGAAGAGGGCTTGGCGCAGGTTATGGGCAGCATGCTCGGCGACCTGACGTACTTTTGGCCGGTGTCATGGCCTTTTTGATGGTGTATGCCAATAACTTCATCATGAAACGCCGCAAGAAGGAGTTTGGCCTGTACCAGGTGCTCGGCATGGGGCGCGGGCGCGTCGCCACGATCATGGCGCTCGAGACGGTGATTGTCTCGGTCGGCGCCTTTGTCGCCGGCATTGTGCTGGGTGTGGGACTCTCCCAGCTCATGACGTTCTTTACGGCCTCGCTCTTTAAGACGCAGATCGCCAATTTCCACTTCTTTTTCTCGGTGCATGCGTTCAACCTGACCCTTGTCTGCATGCTCGTGATGTTTGTGCTCACGCTACTGCTGAACCTTCGCGCCGTGCGTCGTACCAAACTTATCGAACTTATGGGTGCCGAGCGTCGCAACGAGAGCATCAAGACACGCAACCCCTGGATTGCGATTGCCATCTTTGCCGTGGGCGTGGCGCTTGTGGGCGTGGCCTATTACCGTCTGCTACGTGATGGGTTCCCGCTAACCGCGACGGACAGCAAGCTGCAAGAGGCCATGAACCAGTTTGGCATAACGACCGCTATGGTTACCGTGGGCACCTTTGCCCTGTTCTGGGGACTCTCGGGCATGCTCATCAAGCTGCTGCAGAGCCTGCGCAGCGTGTATTGGCGCGGCCTCAACATGTTTACCGTGCGCCAGCTTGCGGCCAAGGTCAACACGGTGTGCTTTTCGATGGGCGTCATCGCGATGCTCCTGTTTTTGGCCATCACCTCGGTGACGTGCGGTATGTCGATTGCCAACGTGATGAACGAAAACCTGGAGCGCTATAACCCTGTTGACGTGTCTCAGAGGTATGTCTATTACACGCCCGATACGCTCGACTACTACAAAGAGTACGTCAATCCGCCTGAAGCCGATCGCATGGTGCTGGCCGATACAACGGTCGATTTGTGCCCCGCATGGCACGGCGATCGTAAGGGCAAGTCGGCGGACAACAACGACGAGAACGGCAAGAAGGTCAATATTGCCGATGTTGCCGGTGAGCATGTGCAGATCGATTCGTATCTGAGTTACCCGCTTGGCGGTTCGGATCCTTCGGTGACTCCAAGTGAAATGTGCAAGGCCATGGGCGAAAAGCTTCCCAAGGCGTTCGGGGGTAGCAATGCCGATACGATCGGTCTGTTTGTGACGCCGGCGAGCCAGTACAACAAACTGCGTCAGATGATGGGCGAGGAGCCGGTGCACATCGGTCACGACCAGTATCTGCTCACGTGTGATATGGGCGGCGAGCTGGTCGACATGTACACCAAGTATATGGCTGGCGGCCATGCCCTTACCTTGGGCGGGCATACGCTCAAGCCCGCAACCGATAAGTCGGACGAAGATACGGCGGCCATCGCCAACTCGGCGATGGGCAGTAATCCGGGTACCGTGGTCGTAGCCGATGAGCTGCTGTCCCGGCTTAATCTGCAGCCGTATTCCAGTAGCCTGCTCGTTAACTACAAACAGGGGATGGATACAACCGAGGCAGACGAGAGCATTAAATACACTGTGCTCGACAATCTGCTCGTTGACGGCAAGGAGTCGGGGTCGTGGGGAACCTTCATCACACGCTCCGAGATGTACACGCAAGCAGCGCAAATGAACGGTCTTATTAGCTACCTAGCCATCTACATCGGCTTTGTATTGGTCGTTGCATGCGCGGCGATTCTGTCGATCCAGCAACTCTCCAACGTGGCCGACGGCAGCCGCAGCTATCGTGTGCTGGCACAGATCGGCTGTGAGGACCGCAAGATTTGCCATTCGGTGATGGCGCAGCAAGCGGTATTCCTCCTGTTCCCGCTGGCAGTGGGCCTGGCGCACTCCTTTGTGGCACTTAAGGTGATCATCGAGCTGGTGAGCATTTTCGGAAATATGAGCATCGGCGGCACCGTGGGCCTCACCTGTGCAATCTTCCTGGCAGCATACGGTGGCTACTTCCTGGTGACCTATCTCATGAGCACCGGCATGGTACAAGCTGCCATCGCCACCCGTTACAGCGAGTAACAAGCGGGCAAAACCGTCGCAAAATCAGAGCGAATAACAGCCGCGAAGGGAGTCCAGCTCCCTTCGCGGCGGTATTTTGCGTATCTAGAGCATCTCAGATGCAAGTGAGTAGGCTTTTTTGGATCTGCCGAGCACATCGCGGCAAGTGCTCAATAAAATCGCAGGTCAGGGCTGTGGCGTTTTGAGGTGCGCTCGGCATCCCGCCAAAAGCCTACTCACTTGGTTTTTACCGCTAGAAAACCGCCGCGAGGGAAAGTAGCTCCCTCGCGGCGGTTTTTGGCGTTTACCCAGATAAAACCTGCCAAAATAAACCTGTCCCTTTTTGGCAGGTTATCGCTTCCAAAAGTGGAGGATCAGCGTGGTGCCTTTTGGTGGAGGGGGGATATTAATTAATTCGGGTAACATTTTTTTAACGCCGGGAACGATGTTAAAATACCCAAAATGCTATCTAGGAGCTTTGATTTTATGGCAACCGAGGCAGCTACCCTGCAAAACGTGACGCGCTCGTTCCTCTGGCATTCAATTATGTTGTTTATAGGGGCGGCTGGTCTGTATTGTGTGGCGCCAAGTATTTATACGGGCCTTTCTGGCACCGTTCTTATCGGTCTGCATCTGTTTTCGGGCTTCTGTGTGGGCCTCATCTCTCGCCCTGTGAGACCGGGTATTTCCAAAAGACTTTTTCGACTTATGCTCGTAGACATTGCACTTCTTGTGATGTACACGATATCTCTTAATGTCTTTCATCAATTTCATGTTGTGGTTTCGGCGCTCGCGTTCATTTTGTTGTTACTAGCCCCCTTGCTTGTCGCTTGCTGTTCTTGGGTGCTTGGCGGTGAATTCGCAAACATACGTGCGGGATTAAAGGGGAAACATGTGGCCGATGGCTCTGCTCTCCACGGGTATCCTGAGCTCGCACTTTACAGCCCCGTTGTGCTCTTGATTGCTTTGCTTGTTGGCCTTCAGTTTCTTCTCGTCCCGTTGATGGACTCCATCGGTTCTTTCCTTTCCGTTAACGCCGAGATGGGGGTTGCTGCCTCGCTCGTCGAACCTCTTGCGTTTGGTAATGCCGCCGTTATTCTCGATACGGATTGTTTGTTTTCGCGCAATATAAACATCGGGGCTGTGCTCCTGAGCTTTGGTGGGCATCAAGAGATCGTATTGCTTCTGGTTACCGTTTTGGGCAGTATCCTTGCCAGGGCCATAACGCGATTTTTCCCCGACTTAACGAGCGCTTTTTCTGCGGCCGCCAAATTAGGAGGAAAACACTCTGCACGTTGCCGATATCCCTACGGCTTCGGGTTTTTCTCAAAGGGAGTCCGCGGTTTTCTCTATGAGGATAGAGGGAAAAACGTACGAGGAGATTGCTTCTGCCTTGGACATTTCCCCGTCTACTGCCCGTACCTATTTGTCGCGGGCCTTGACTAAAACCGGATATAAAAACATTTCAGAGGCGACGGCTGGACTTCTCTTGTCAAAGGATGCGTGGCATCTTGACGCAACAAAAGGCCATGATCACCGTTCAGAATCGCTGGGGTCCTCATCGTTCAATCAGAACTGCAGGATAGTCTTCGTCTGCTTCCTGTTTATGTATGCGTCTGGAATGGGCATCGAGGAAATCCTCGTATGCTTCGGCTTTGAGCATGATGCGATAATCCTATCGATAGCTATAGTGCTTGTGGCCCTGTGTTGCCGTGCGGCTATACGGTGGATGTCTGAAATGCACTTGTGCCTTTCGCCTGAACTCACCCTTTCTTCGGTGTCTGTGGGTGCTGGAGCAGCGTTCTGGGTTCACGATGTGGTAAGTCGACTGTACATTTTCTTTGAGTCCGTTGGGAGCGGTGAGGCCGTTGGCGGCCTTATGCCTGCCTTACGCGTGACTGCGTTCCTTGTCGTACTTATCCTTATGGCTAATTCGCTGCTATTCTTGCGTTCGAAAGATACGGTTCGGGTGGGTGATCGACGCGATACCGTGCGTGAGGCCTTCTTGAGGCTTGGTTTCACGCCGCTTTATGCCGATATCATGACATGCGTTTTTGATGGCAATAGAACCACCGAGATTTGCGCACATCTTAACGTTGCTCGGGGAACCGTCAAAGAGGCCAAGAGCAAGAGCTATGCCTTGCTTGGAGTTCACTCGGAGCGTGAACTTAGAGATAGGGTTTTTAGTCTTATGGCAGATGTTATAGAAAATAGCAGGTAGAAGCCTGTAGACAAATAAGATTGTAAATCCATCCTACACGTCTACAGACAGTTCTGACGATGAAGGCGATACTTCCGGACAACGGGTCCGACGACTCGTGTGTTGCGAACCGGAGGTGCTTGCTGTGAAGACCTGTGATTGCCTCACATATGTACGGCTTAATTTAGAAGTTCTTGCGCGCAACCGGGGAATTATGTTGCTGACGGCGCTGCTCGCGCTCGTATTCTGCATCCCGGTATTTCTATCCGTTCCAACGGGAGCAGATTATCTATATGGTAGAGCTTCCATCGAAGACCAGAGAGCCCTTTTGGTCTCTCAAGTCTCTGACGGCGTTTATGACACTGCCCCACAGGAGCTCAACAGCATCATTGCCGACGAAAGGGCGTGCCTTGATCGGGCGCTTGAAAGCAAGGCGGACTCCAGAGAGTATTACGATGCGATTGCCGATTACGACAATCTATTGCTCAAGGAATACCGACTCGGTTATTTGAATGGTGTTGATTCGGAGTTATCGCTTGAAGCCCAAGAACGTCTTCCCCGAGCCATATCGATGCTGGCCCATCCGGAATCGTACGACTCAACAACAAAAATGCCCGGGATGATCCTTCTCGCATATTATTGCGGCGCTGTTCCTGCAATAGCGTGGCTTTTGGTCCCGGTCCTCGTCCTCTATATGTCGCTTGAGGGGGATGGAAAGCGGTTCTACGATCGAGCGTTGTTGTCAAAGTTAGAGATGAATGCATGCCGCGTTCTCGTCTCTGGTATTGCATCGATGCTGGTTTTGGTTCTGGCGTTGGCTCCCTGTTTTGTATTGGCAACGGTGTTTAACGGTGTAGGTCAGACAGAGTACCCAGTCGTATTCATTCAGTATGGTGACGTAGTCGAAAGAACTGTGTTAGTTCAGCTAGGGCTATTTGCCGTCTTTGAAGCTGTGCTGTCGATGATGTTTGCTTGCTTGGGCGTGTGCGTGTACGCCGGAAGCAGAAACAGGGCCATTTCGTCCATGGTGATCGCTCTTGTGGGGGGCATAAGCCAGCTTCCGTTTTATGCGAGCAAAGATGCTCCATGGCATGCGTTGCTGCCGTATATGGTGTCGAGCTATTCTGCCTCTTCGTTTGCGCTCGGCGGCGCATCTTACGCCAATGGAGCGGAGGTATCTCTCGTTCCTGAAGCCAGTGCATCGCACTGCCTCTTTGCCGTGATGGGCGCGTTTGCTGTTTGCGCGTTGGGGGTCATTTCGTTTTCGCGTCTAAAAAGCAAGAATCGCTGGGCCTGGAACCATATTCGCCCGGATAGTTTGGGCGAGAAAAGCTTGCTCTCTCTGTCGCTGGATGCGTTGACGGTTGGAAAAAACCAGCTGGTAAAGGGATTGCAGTTTGATATGCCCGCTGGCCAGATATGGGGTCTTGTCGCGCCAAATGGACATGGCAAGACTACGCTACTGAATACTCTTTGGGGAGATGCTGGGCCATCAGTGCGCGTGTCAGGTTCTCTCTGTTTTCATGCAAAAGTATGCGTCGACCGTGAGGAAATGAGAAAGGTATTCTTTTTGGTTCCGAATAGGCCGTCGCTGTTGATTCCATACATGACCGTCGCTTTTCATCTCGACCGATGCAGGAGAATTTGGCATTCACCTCGCACTTTGGACCAAGTGCTTGATCGCTTTGACTTGACTGGGTTGAAGAATGCGCCCGTATCTAGGCTGTCTGATGGAAATAGACAATTACTTAATGTCGCGATGGCGTATATGTCCTATTGCGAAGTCGTCCTTTTGGATGAGCCCATGAATGCACTTGATGTGAGACACGTTGCGATTGTTTCGAATGCTCTTAGAGATGAAGCGGGTAGAGGAGCACATGTCATTATCTCTTCTCATCTTATCGGAAACCTCGAATCGCTCTGCGATGCCTCCGTATTGCTCACAGGGGATGACTCGCGTGTCGTTACCAGAGAAATGGGAGGTGATTCGAAGTGGATCGGTAATGTATACGCGCAGCTTTTCAAGACGAACGACAGTAAAACTAGGAAAGGAAGATAACCATGAAACGCCATGTAACGAAGAACTTTGCGAAGGCAATGTTCGCATGTTTTATGCTTACCCTGTCGATGGTCACAATTCCCGTTTGTGCGACGGCGAAACCAGATGCAGGTTCTGTCGCGCCTTGTCGTCTTGTGACAGCGGACGTCTTGGACACTTACAAGTCGTTCTCCACTGCGAACCACCCGAGCGAGAATGTTGATTGTTTCGACCAGACATACAAGAGGCTGTCTTTCAAAACTTCGTATTCTCGTACGGGGCAAACGATTCTCTATACGGGTGCCGCGTTAAGCCCACGCGGCAACGGGATGCCCGGGTTTGAGACAAAATATCAGTGCACATATCGTACCTGGTAGACAACTCTAGGATCGGATCTCTCCGAATAACTTTGTGGCGGACTTGTTTAACGCTACCGCTCCTTCGTTTATCTCAATCTGTAACATCTGACTGGCAAAAACGCTTCTACCTGTTACAGATTGAGATTATTCGACGCGCGTTCTGTAACTCGTCTCGATCTGTAACAGTAAGACGGCGATTTGGTCTCCATATGTTACAGATTGAGACGAAAGAAAGCGTGAGCCAGAAAACCGCCGCGAGGGAAAGTAGCTCCCTCGCGGCGGTTTTTGGCGTTTACCCAGATAAAACCTGCCAAAATAAACCTGTCCCTTTTTGGCAGGTTATCGCTTCCAAAAGTGGAGGATGAGCGTCGTGCGGTTTTGCTGTTCGGTTTTGACCAGGATGTTGTGGATGTGGGTCTTGACGGTGCCCACGGCAAGGAATAGCTCGTCAGCGATCTCTTGGTTCGATTTGCCCAGTACGACCAGACGCATAACTTCGGTCTCACGGTTGGAGAGCTTGTAGGCGTTGCGATAGAAGGGCATCTGCTCTTCGATGTGTCGATCAAGATCGCTGACGTTCTTTTCCTCGGGCGCCTCCTGCATGCGGATTGAAAGCACGTGGTAGGAGTAGATGATCAGCAGAATCGCAAAGTAGCAGGCAAAGACGTTTTCGCTAAAGTTGCGCTCGGACAGATATAGTTGCAGCCAAGAGGGCGCCAGACTCATGGGGACAATCAGAATGTTGTAGAAATCCTCGGCAACGATGCAACCGACCAGAATAGCGCCGATAATCAGGTGCTTTCGTTGGTTGTTAACGCGTGCCTTCAGCTCGACTTGTGTGCTCTTGCGTGCCGTCCAAAAGATATATAGCCCCACGAAAACAAGGAATACCTGACGCATCGTGTAGTAGAGCCATTGATGAATGGGGCCGTAGGGGACAGCGACGATAATCAGCAGCTCGCTCAGCAAGAACGTTGCGACGGGAATGACAAACTGCTTTTTTGAATGCTTGTCGAGCAAATCCATGGCAATGAGCCAAATAAAAGCCTGCGAAGCGGTCGCCACAAAGGTCCGCAACACAGGCATGGTAATTGAGTAATAGTCGCTGGCTGGAAAACTCTGGTTTTGCAGCGTGTATTCAAAAAAGAAAATCTCGGTCATCTCGATGGCATAGCAGATAAATACGCCGCTGCCATAGATAAAGAAGCGTCGACGAGATGAGGCATAGGCGGCAAGCGAGAGCACCGCCGTCACAATACAGATCACGAGTATCGCTAGGGTATAGAAGAACATCAGGGTGTTCATCTGTCACCGTCCCATCTCATTTATTCTATGGCCGAGTTCTGTATACCTTGTGGGATATAGACGTCTCAACCCTTCGTTTCATTGTGGATTAGGCGCCGAGATACAGCATAGCCGTATACCGTTCGCGGTTCTAGATGGTAAACCCCCTGTAAGCTCTTGACCTGCGGGTTTATATTGGTTTAGAGGGGGTGTAACTCCGTGAACGGTCTTTAATCCCGAATAAACTAGGTAAAAATTGCATACGGGTGAATGATGGTCTTGTCAACACGAGGCGTGATGTTCGAGCGCCTCATAGTAATAGTCGGCAAGACCGGCGGAAAGGAAATCGACATGGCACTGCCTAAGGATTTCATCGACACCAACGACTTCACCAAAGAGCAGATCCTGGCTATCGAGGATCTTGGCCTGGCAATGAAGAAGGCCATCAAGGTTGACGGTTATTATCCGCACCTGCTCCGCAACAAGAGCCTTGGCATGATTTTCCAGCAGGTCTCCACCCGCACTCGTCTTTCCTTCGAGACCGCTATGACCGACCTCGGCGGCCATGCTCAGTTCTATGGCCCTGGCACCATCCAGCTCGGCGGTCACGAGTCCCTGGGCGACACCGCTCGCGTTATGGGCTCGCTGCTCGACATCATGATGGCTCGCGTTGACCGTCACAAGGACGTCGTCGGCCTCGCCGAGGGCTCCGCTGTGCCCGTCATCAACGGCATGTCCGAGTTCAACCATCCCACGCAGGAGATGGGCGACCTCATGACCATGCTCGAGAACCTCCCCGAGGGCAAGAAGATCGAGGACTGCACCCTGGCCTTCATCGGCGACGCCACCCAGGTCTGCGTCTCCCTCATGTTCATCGCCTCCAAGGTCGGCATGAAGTTCGTCCAGTTTGGACCTAAGGGCCACCAGATCCCCGACGGCGGTCTGCACGTTGGCACCGTCGAGGAGCGCGCCGAGTTCGGCAAGCAGATGATGGCCATCGCCGAGGAGAACTGCAAGGTCTCCGGCGGCTCTGTCGTCATCTCCGACGACATCGAGTGCATCAAGGGCGCCGACTTCATCTACACCGACGTGTGGTATGGCCTGTACGACGAGGAGGTCTCGGGCGAGAACTACATGGACGTGTTCTATCCCAAGTATCAGGTCACCATGGACATGATGAACTTCGCCGGCCCCAACTCCAAGTTCATGCACTGCCTGCCGGCCACCCGCAACGAGGAGGTCGTCGACGAGGTCATGGACGATCCCGAGCGCTCCCTGTGCTGGGTCGAGGCCGAGAACCGCAAGCACTCCATCCGTGCTCTCCTTGCCGCCCTGGGCAAGCGCACCCCGCTCAACGACGAGGGTGTCGAGTACTCCGCCAAGGCTGAGCTCCACGCCGCTCTCGAGGCTCTCGAGCAGCTCTAAGCCTCAAGGCTTCTAAAAGCACGTTTGCGGGCGGCGGATGCTCGTCTCCTGTCGCCCGCTCACCGAGGCCCAAGCAATTGCCTTAATACCTTAGGGCCTCGGATCTGTCCAAGACTGAGCGAAGGAGCTCATCATGAGCGACGGAAAGAAAAAGCTTTCCTTCTTGACGGTCATTTCGACCATCATCTGCGTCGTCTTCGTTTGCGAGGCCGCCGCTCCTGCTGCTGCCATTGGCAACCAGCAGTTCTTCTGGTGGATCTTCCTGATCCTGACCTTTCTGCTTCCCTACGGCATGGTTGTCGCCGAGCTCGGTACCACCTATGACGGCGAGGGCGGCATTTACGACTGGGTACGCGATGGCCTGGGCGACAAATGGGGCGCCCGCATCTCGTACTACTACTGGGTCAACTACCCGCTGTGGATCGCCTCGCTGGCCACCATGTTCCCCGATATTTTGGGCATGGTCTTTGGCGTCGAGTTCAACTTGATCGCCAAGATGGGTATCGATCTTGCCTTTGTGTGGATCGTCTACCTCATGGGCCGCTCCAAGGCGGCCGACTCCGAGTGGGTCCTTAACGGTGGCGCCATCATCAAGGTCGCCGTCGCCGTTATCGTTGGCGCTTTGGGCATTTGGTATGCCATGGAGAACGGTTTTGCGAACGACATGTCCGCTGCCACCTTCCTGCCCGAGCTCACCAACACCAACGCTCTCGGCTACCTGTCGATCATCATCTTTAACTTCATGGGCTTCGAGGTCATCTGCACCATGACCGACGACATGGCCGATCCCGCTCGCGATATCCCCAAGGCTATCATCGTCGGTGGCCTGTCCATCGCCGTGATCTACCTGTTCGCTGGCTTTGGCATCGGTGCTGCTGTGCCGGCCGATTCCATCGACCCCGACTATGGCATGATTGTCGCAGTCCAGACCATGGTGGGCGACTCCATGATCTTCAGGGTCATCTGCATCGCCTTCCTGATCACCCTGTTCGCCAACATGGCCGCCTGGTCCTTCGGCGTCAACTCCGTCGCCCGCTACGCTGCCGAGCACGGCAACATGCCCAAGGTCTTCGCCTCGATGATCTCGGATGACGACATGCCCAACGGCGCCAACCTGGTCAACGCCATCGTTGCCTCCCTGGTGCTGTGCCTGCAGCTCGTACCCATCGACGCCATCTCCAACGGTGTCTTCTGGATGCTCTTCGGCACCTCCGTCGTCTTCCTGCTGCTGACCTACATCCCGATGTTCCCGGCGTTCCTCAACCTTCGCAAGAACGACCCCAACCGCGAGCGTATCTTCATGTTCCCGTTTAAGGGCGCCATGATGAAGGTCATGCTGGCCATCCCTTGCATCGAGCTGATCCTGGCCATCGTTGCAACGCTGGTGCCGCTCTCTGCCGCTGAAATTGGCGACAAGCTCCCGATGATCGTTATCTTCATCGTGCTTCTGCTCATCGGCGAGGTTGTCCGCGTCGTCAGCGCCAAGGGCCGCGAGACCGAGTACAAGGGCCTCACTCCCGAGCTGGCAGCTCAGCGTCTCGCTGAGGAGGCCGCCGAGGCCGAGGAGAACTAGAGCACCTGGTTCTGGGGCTCCAACCCTCCTCGCGCACCAACGTGCGCTTCGTCGGGCTTGTCGCTCCCGACTCCGGGCACTCTAGCCTCTTCGGAGACGTGCCCAAGCGACAGGTTTGCTAACCATTCCCTGGGGTGGGTGTGAGCGATAGCTCCGGTAACCACCGCCCACCCCAATCTCTCTTCCGTATCCTTCGTGCGTTTTGTCTCCGCGCACTTGGTTACGTCGTCGCTTGCCGGTGCGACTCCGTGAAAACCGGCGCCGGGCGCCCCGACCTTTGCCGGGGAACGGGCGCCTACCATCTCTTGGTTTTAGGCTGCGGGTAACCCGCCCGCAGCAAGCGATCGTTCGATTTGGAGGAAATCTTATGCGTACGATCACCGAGTCCGAGTCCACCCCCAAGGCCGACGGCTTCTTTATGCCCGCTGAGTTCGCCCCGCAGGATCGCGTGTGGATGGGTTGGCCCCACCGCACCGACACCTGGGCCCACGGCGCCAAGCCGGCTCAGAAGCAGTATGCCGCCATCGCCCGCGCCATCGCCGAGTTCACCCCGGTTACCATGTGCGCCAACCAGGTCGACTATGCCAACTGTAAGGCCGTCTTCGAGGAGGACGAGAACGTCACCGTCATCGAGATGACCACCGACGACGCCTGGTTCCGCGACACCGCCGCCACCTACGTCATCAACGGCAAGGGTGAGAAGCGCGCCAACCACTGGCACTTCAACGCCTACGGCGGTCTCGTCGACGGCCTCTATTTCCCGTGGGACAAGGACGAGCAGATTGCCCTTAAGATGGCTGAGCTTTCCGGCTGCCGTCGCTATCGTCCCGATGACATGATCCTCGAGGGCGGCTCCATCACCGTTGACGGCGAGGGCACCCTTGTCGTGACCGACCAGTGCCTGCTCTCCCCGGGCCGCACCTGCTCTGCGGTGCTCGAGGAGGAAGAGGATCCCGAGTCCATCTGGCCCAAGTTCCACAAGAAGTTTGAGCCCTGGAGCGAGGAGCTTCGCGCCTATATGGACGAGCACCTCAAGGATTACCTGGGTGTCGAGAAGGTCATCTGGGTCAAGGAGGGCATCGACCCCGAGGAGACCAACGGCCACATCGATGACGTCGCCACGTTCATCGCTCCGGGCGTCATGGCCTGCATCTGGACCGACGATCCCGAGTATCCGTTCTACGAGCAGTGCCACGCTGCCTACGAGACCCTCTCCAACGCCGTTGACGCTAAGGGCCGCAAGATGAAGGTCTACAAGCTCTGCATGCCCGTGAACCCGCTGTTCATGGACCAGGCTTCCTGCGACACCATCGACGCCGACGAGAACGCCGAGCCGCGCGTCCCCGACGAGCCGCTGATCGCCTCTTACATGAACTACCTGGTCACCAACCACGGCGTTATCGTCCCGCAGTACGGCGACGAGAACGACCAGCTGGCCGTTGACACGCTCCAGAAGATTTACGACGAGGTCTGGGGCGAGGGCGTCTACAAGTGCGTCGGCGTCCAGTCCGAGCAGGTCGTCTTCGGCGGCGGCAATATCCACTGCATTACGCAGCAGGAGCCCTCGGCGTAACTCAGGCACGCCACCTTGGCGTTCACTTGTCGCTTACGTAGCGTCAGTACGCTACGCTCCTCGTTCGCGCCAATCTGGCGCACCTGAGCACGCCGAGTAAACGTCTGTCTTCCCGAGGCACGGCACCTTGCCCTTCAATCGTCGGGCATTGACCTTAAGGTCAATGCCCTCCTCTTTCAGGGCAATCTGCCGCACCTCGGAAACCCAGCCGATCAATCGGACAGGTGGCGTGTCATCCCATCTCGGGGCATTGATGGGCTGCTGCTTGATGTCTTGGTCGGTTGGGTTTTTCTTTGGGCACTCCGTTGCCTCCACTTCGGAGTGCCCGCCTCTTTGATTGAGTACGCGTCTGATCTGGGATTTATTGCGGGTTAGGCCAATTGTTCGCTTGAATTTCCCAGGTCAGACGCGTCTTCAATTGCTGATAGTTTCCGGTTGCGAGCGCGACCGTTTTGATCGGAGTATCTATGTACCAGCGTATCGTTATCTACACGCGCCTGTTCCGCGAGCGTTGGTCCAACAATTGCATCCTCTCTTCTCTTTGGGATGGCACCTGCACCGGTGACGCGGCCTGCAACCCTACCTTGGGCTGCGCCTTCGGTACAGATGCCATCCTTTTTGCTGTAGGGTGAGCGTGCCGTGGCAGGTAAAAAGTTCTCCCTGTTCGAGGTCATCCTCTCGGTTATCTGCGTCGTTTTTACCATCGAGGCGGCGGCTCCGGCATCTGCCATGGGTAACGTGCAGTTTTTCTGGTGGATCTTCCTCATCATTACGTTTTTGCTTCCCTATGGCCTGGTGGTGGCCGAGCTCGGTACGGCGTTCGATTCCGAGGGCGGCCTGTACGATTGGGTTCGTCTGGGCTTGGGCGACCGTTGGGGCGCCCGCTGCTCCTGGTGCTATTGGGTCAACTTTCCACTGTGGGTGGCAAGTATCGCCTGCATGTTTCCCAGTGTCATCAATGCGGTATGGGGCATCGATTTTTCGCTTGGGGTCCGAATTGCCATCGAGCTTGCCTTTGTGTGGGGCGTCACGGTCATGGCAATGCAGCCGGTGGCCGAGGCCGATTGGGTCATGGATGGCGGCGCCGTCATCAAGGTGCTCATTACCGCCGTGGTGGGAATCGTCGGCATCTGGTTTGCCTGCAACAACGGCTTTGCCAACGATATGTCGTTTAAGACCTTTGTCCCCGATCTGGGAGACACTAACTCACTGACGTATCTTTCGATCATCCTCTTCAATTTTATGGGCTTTGAGGTGGTCGCGACCTTTGCCAGCACGATGAAGAACCCGTCGCGCGATATCCCCAAGGCGGTTATCGCCGGTGGCGTTGCCATCGCGGCGATCTACATTATCTGTGGCATCGGTATTGGGGCCGCGGTTCCCACCGAGCAGCTTTCACTCGATTCGGGCATTGTGGACGCGGTTGCCGCCATGGTGGGGCGCAGCCACCCGCTGACGATGGTCGTGGGCGTGGCCTTTTTGGTGACGCTGTTCGCCAACATGATCTGCTGGAGTTTTGGCGTCAACAACGTGGCGAGCTATGCCGCGCGCCACGGCAACATGCCGCGCCCCTTTGCGCTGGTGTCCAAGAAGACCGGCATGCCCAACGGCTCAGCACTCATTAACGGTTGTTTTGCCAGCTTGGTGCTGCTACTTCAGATTCCGCTGGGCGAAGGTTCCGACGTCTTTTGGGTCTTCTTCTCGATGAACGTCGTCTTTCTGCTCATGAGCTATATCCCGATGTTCCCGGCGTTTTGGCGTCTGCGTAAATACGACGGTCGCCCGCGTGTGTTCCGTGCGCCCTTCGAGGGCAAGGTGCTTGCGGTAGCGCTTGCGGTGCCGGTGGTAGAGCTCGTGCTTTCGATTGTTGCGACAATCGTGCCGCTTAACAGCTCGCCCGCCGAGATGTCAAAGTTGCCGATCCTCATGGGTGTGGTGATCGGCGTGTTGCTGGGCGAGGTTTCGCGCCTCATATCGCGCCGCGGCCGCAGCATCGACAATCCCGGCGTTGGCGCATAGGGGTCAGGTTATTTTGCACCAAAACAGTAGCGCCGCGAGTTGTGCGGTGCTAGATGCATCTTGGATTACTGTTCACGCTGCTCGGGATCAGATGCGAGCTTGGGTGCAAAGTAGGGGACGTGGCCCAGGTAGGGGCAGCTGTCCGAACGCGCCTCAACGGCGCAGGGGACATCGTCGTAGGTCATGGAAGAACCGAGTCGGGTGATGGCCTTGGCGGCGGGCGCGACGAGCATCTTGAGCGGAGCGATCGGTGTCATGGCATCTCCTTTCATCGGTGAGACACAGCTTGTTTATCTAAACGATACAGTACGTTTAATCGGTGAGTCTAATCTTGCGGCAAAGAATCTGTCAACATCCTCACAGCATCTAGACAGGGGAGGCGGGCATGAGTTTCGCGTTCTATATCTACACCACGATTATCATGGGTGTGGCTCTGGTGACCAGTGCCGTGGCATTGGTGGTTTGGCTCATGACGCGCCGTCGCGACAGCCTGGTGGCCGCGGCGGGCTTTTTGCTCTACATGCTCGATATGTCGGTCATTTTTTTTGACGAGTACAATCGGCTCAAATACGACTACGCTGTTACCTTTAGCGAGCCGTTGCAGCACCCCTTGCTGCGCTGCGTGCTCGGTATTGCCATCTATGCCTGCGTGGTACTGTGGATGTTTGCGCGCTTGCGCAAAAGGCCGACGTCGCGCATGCTCGGACTTGCTATCGTGCCGTTTTCAATCTTGCAATTGGTGCTGGTGCCTCGCAGCGGTGCTGCCGGAGAGATGCAGCAGTATCTCTTTTGGCTCACGCGTGACCTGGGCAATGTAGGATGTCTTGCCTATGCCGCCTGGCATTACCGGCACAGGGCCACGCGTGTTGAGAAACTCGACCTCGACCGCTCAAAGCTCTTTTGGAAGGTGGCACTCGTTCTTGCGTTTTGCGTAATCGCCGAGGACACCTACATGATTTTGCTCTGCCGCCCCGACTCTCAAAACCCCGTCATCAGCCTCTTTTTGTGGTATCTGTCCGAGCGCAATATCTCCGAAAACGTGCTGCTCGTGGTATGCGCGGTCCAACTCTTTTGCCAGTTTAGCCATATCCTGCGCGTGTATGCCCGTCATCCGCGTGCCGATGAGGACGTAGCGGCCGAGAGCGCACGCTCTGGGGACGATCTAGCATCACGCGTTGTGATCTATGCCGATGCCCATAAGCTGTCGCGGCGCGAGCAGGAGGTGCTCACGCTGGTGCTGAAGGGCAACGACGCCCAAAACATCGCCAGCGAGTTGGTCATCAGCCCTGGCACGGTCAAGGCGCACTTGCATCGCATCTACGTTAAAAGCGGTGTCTCCAACCGAGATGACCTCATAGATGCCTTTTGGCGTTCCTAGTCCTATTCTTCCTTGCATGCGGGTCTTGCCGTGTGGGCGGGCACGCCGTTGGGCGTAATGACGCGGTAATAATCTCAGACAATAAACCTGCAGGTAAAGCGTGTAAACCTGCTTAAACTGACCGTTTGCGGTCCCTGGCCTTGGCACGGATTTGCCCCTGTGTATCAATGGGTGTAGCGCGAAGCCGCGGACGTGGGGCAGACGTCCGAGCACGGCTTGTAGGCACGCGCCGATGCGGGAGCGCTACGCTCCCAACCGAGTGCCCACGCGGGCGGTGCGTCCGCGTTGCAACCAAAGATGCCTGAGGAGGCTCACATGGACAAGGCTGATGTAGTTATCAAGAGCAACGCCGTCTTTACCGGCGATGGGCTCGAGCCGTTTAAGGGCGGCGTTGCCGTGCGCGGTGATAAGATTGTTGCCTGCGGTGACGATGCTCACCTGGCACCGTTTATCGGTCCCGATACCGAGGTGCGCGACTTTGGCGACCAGCTCGTCATGCCCGGCCTGATCGACTCGCACACGCATTTTGCCCAGGGCGCATTCATGACCGACCCCGATTTTGCCGTCAACCTCATCGACTGCACCAGTTTTGAGATGGCGATGGAACGTGTCGTGGCGTTTGCGGCCGACCATCCCGATAACGAGTGGATTCTGGGCTGCCAGATTATCCAGTTCCAGTGGGATGTCCCCGAGATGCCCACAGCCGCGATGATCGATGAGTACATCTCGGACCGCCCGGTCTTTCTGCAGCAGGTTGACCTGCATACCTTTAGTGCCAATACCTGCGCCATCAACAAGGTGGGAGTAACTTCGCAGACGCCCGATCCCGCAGGCGGCAAGATCCTTAAGGATGCCGAGGGCAATTTGACGGGCGTGTTTTCCAACAACGCCGGCGCCTTCTTTATGGACGAGGTCTACGACCCAGCGCCCGAGGTTGTTGACGCGTCGTTTGCAAAAACCGCCCGGCGCGCCAATGCCCTGGGAATCACTACGGTCGGCATGGTCAATCCTACGTTTGTGAGCATGGAAAACCCGTATGCGGTGTTGGCAGGTCTTAATGCCAAGGGCGACTTGCCACTGCGCGTGTTCCTGTACACCGATCTGTTCGAAAACGAGTCCTTAACGCTCGAGCAGATCAAGGAGAAATACGCCTTCCCGGGTACGCAGGTGGAGTGGCACGGCTTTAAGCAGTTTCTTGATGGCGTGTGCTCCGACCACACCGCTTGGATGCTTGAACCCTATAGCAATGCGCCCGATACCTGCGGTGAGCCCGCGGAGGAGCCAGAGCGCATCCGTGCTGCCATCCTCAGGGCGCAGGAATGGGGCGTTGACACGCGCATCCATACGATCGGTGATCGCTCGGTGCGTTTTGTGCTCGATTGTTTTGAGGAGGGCGAGCACTTGCATGGCAAGCGGGATTGTCGCCACTCCATGGAGCACAACGAGACGGTTCAGCCCGAGGATCTGCCGCGCTATGCCGAGCTGGGTATATGCCCTGGCATGCAGCCGTGGCACATGCTGCTCGATATGCCCGATCTCGCCAAGGACGATGCCGTGGGCCCCGAGCGTGCTGCGCTTTCGTGGCCCCTGCATAGCCTGCTTGCCAGCGGTGCCGTGGTGCACCTGGGCAGTGACTTCCCCGTTGTGGGCTTGGAGCCCATGGAGGAGGTGTACGGCGCGGTCTTCCGCATGCTCGAGGATGGCTCCAACCCCGAGGGCTGGTTCCCCCAGGAGCGCATTACCATGGCCGAGGCTCTGCGCGCCTACACCTATGGCAGCGCCTACGCCATGCATGCCGAGGACCGCATCGGCACGCTCGCGTGCGGCAAACAGGCAGATATCTGCGTGCTCGACCGCAATCTCTTTGATTGCGAGCCGGCCGAGGTGCTCGAGGCCACCGCAGCCCTCACGATGATCGCCGGCAAGGTGGTCTTTGAGGCATAGCGGGGCTGCTGCATCGCCGGGCGGTGCCACAGCCTGTGCGTGCCGCCCATCCATTCATCCATCCATTCATCAATCTCTCATGGAAAGGGGAGAACAATGGCAGAAGAAGCAACCGCCGCTGTTGAGGAGGAGCGTGAGCTTGCCTCGCAGCCGATTCCCGGCCTGGTGCGCAAGTACACCATCATCACCGGCCAGGGTATGCTCGCCCAGATTATCATGGTGGTCCTTGAGGGCCTCGTGATGGGTTGGGGCCTGGGTGCACACGGCCTGGCTTGCGTCTCGATCATCATGTCGGTCGAGTACATTAACCTGGCCTTTGGCAACCTGTTTGGCACCGGCGTGCCCGCCGTGGTGGGCAACCTTTTGGGTGCCGGCGACATTAAGGGCGCCAGCAAGGCGTTTAGCCAGGGCTTTTGGCTTACCACGATTGTGAGTGTGCTGCTTGCTGTGGTGATGGCTGTGTTTACCGAGCCCATCTGCGCATTCTTCGGCGCCACGCCCGACATCATGGCCGATACCGTTGCCGGCGTGCGCACCTTCTCCGTGCTGCTGCCGCTCACGGTCATTGGTCAAATGGTCACCGCCGTCATGCGTGTGGACGAGAAGGTTCAGATCCAGGCCAACCTCATGACCGTGTCTGCCATCGTCGCTATCTGCTGGCTTGCGCTTTCCACGTTTGTGCTCAAGCTCGGCGTTATGGGAGCCGGCGTGTACTACGGTCTTTCCATCGGTATCTGGGCCATCGGTGTCTTCTGGTTCATCGGCGGTAAGAAGTCGCAGCTCCAGATCAGCGCCGCCGATCTCAAACTCGACATGGGCATCTGCGGTCAGATCATCAAGATCGGTTTCCCGTTCTTTTTGGTGCAGGCTGCCACGTTCATCTTCAACACCGTTGCCAACTCGCTGCTTGGCCAGCTCGGCGGCGATATGGGTTCGCTCTACATCGCGGCTTTTGGCGTGATCAACGGCTACATCCTCTACATTACCATGATGGTCGCCCAGTGCTTCTCGTACGGCCTGCAGCCCATTGCCGCCTTCAACGCCGGCGCCAAGGCGTGGGCGCGCCTCAAGGAAACGCTCTCCTGCACGCTTAAGTACCAGGTCGTGACGCTTGCTGCGGTGTCTGCTGTGCTATGGGTGGCCGCAACGCCGGTCTGCGCCTTTTTTGCTGGTAGCGACCCGGCGCTCGTCGAGGTTGCCGCCAACGCCACGCGCATCGTTATCCTGGCCGTGGCCCTGGGCTATCTTGCCATGACCATGTCGATGTACTTCCAGGCGGTTGAGAAGGTGGGTATCGCCACGTTCACCGGTCTGCTCCGCTACGTGATCTGCTCCGTGCCGCTTATGTACCTGCTTGGCAACATGATGGGCGTTCAGGGTGTCTGGTTTGCCTTGGTGGCGGCTGACGCCATCACTGGCCTTATCTCCATCGCCCTCGCCGTCCGCGAATCCAAGCGACTTGCCACGCTCTAGACTCGGACACGGCCGGCGCGCGATAGTCGAATAAGTCAACTCGCCTGCAAGCCACCACAATGGGGACAGTTCCCATTGTGGTGGCTATTGTTATTTAGGGTCTGAGATTTCGGCTCTATAAATAACGTTTTTGAACTGGGCTACTATAAGATTATAGAAAACACTACTGCAAGATTATGGAAAATGATACTATACGATTATGGTAACAGCGTTATAAGGGGCGTTGATATGGCCGAGTACATTAACAGGGATTTGCATGAGTTGCTCATTCGCATGGCGGGTTGGTTTCCTGTTGTGTCGTTGACGGGGCCTAGGCAGAGCGGTAAGTCTACGCTGGTTAGGCATGCCTTTCCCGACTATTCCTATGTCACGCTTGAGGACCCCCAAACGAGGCGCGCGGCCTTGGAGGATCCGGTGAGTTTTATCCGCAACCGAAAGGGCGGACTCATCATCGATGAGGCGCAATACGCCCCGGATTTGTTCTCGATGATCCAGGTTGTTTCGGATGAGCGGGGAGACGCCGGTCAATACATCCTTACGGGATCGCAAAACTTTTTGATGATGAAAAGCATCGGCCAGTCTCTTGCCGGGCGAGTCGGGATCTTAAAATTGCTGCCATTTTCGTTTCGAGAAGCGGAGAGGGGCCAGCAGGGGCAGTTGGAAGTGGATTTGTTTGCGCTCGAAGGGGGATACCCTCGCCTGCGTTCCGCCGGAATGCCGTCCTCGGTTTATTTCCCCAGCTATATTGATACCTATGTTGAGCGCGATGTTGTGGGCTTGCTTGACGTGCGCAATAAAGCGGAGTTTCATAAGTTTCTGTCCATAATTGCCCAGAGCGCCGGTGCTCTCATTAATATATCTTCGCTTTCTCGAGATACGGGTGTGAACGTATCGACCATTAAAAGCTGGTTGTCTATCCTGGAGCAGAGCTACCTGACGTTTTCACTGCAGCCCTATTATGCAAATGCCAGGAAACGTTTGACTAAAACGCCCAAGCTTTATTTTTACGACACGGGGCTGCTCTGCTACTTGCTCAAAATTGGATCACTGGAGCAACTTTTGGAGAGCCCTTATCTGGGGGCAGTTTTCGAAAACCTCATCGTTTCCGAAACGGCGAAGAGCCATCTCAACGTGGGCGAGAATCCCGAGTTGTATTTCTATAGGGACGACGGCAAGCGAGAAATCGATTTGCTCGACTGCACAAACTCAGGGAGTCCCAAGGCTATCGAAATAAAATCATCCAGAACGTATCACGATAAGTACGCCCGCCATTTACAGGCTGTATGCGATGAGATCGACATTGCAAAAGATGCGCGCTATGTTGTGGCCCGCGTGGACTCAACGTATGAGTCGAAAGACTGTAGTGTGGTTTCGGCGCGTGATTGGCTTTTGCGATAACAGGCTCGGCGTATTAACGACCGCCGCGAAGGGAACCGGCCCCTTTTGCGGCGGTTTTTTGCCGATCCGGTGCGCCTCAGATGCAAGTGAGTAGACTTTTTTGGATTTACCGAGCACATCGCGACAAATGCTCGGTAAAACTGCAGGTCAGCGCTGTGGCGATTTGGCGTGTGCTCGGATTCCTGCAAAAAATCTACTCACTTGGTTTTTGCTGTTAGAAGGCCGCCGCGAGGGAAAGTAGTTCCCTCGCGGCGGCCTTGGTGTTTTCCCAGATAAAACCTGCCAAAATAAACCTGTCCCTTTTTGGCAGGTCTCTATTTGGTATGGCTGACCGGTTTGGGCTGTCTTGGAGAAAGCCCATGAGGCGGCACACAGGCTAATCCTGCGTGTCGCCTCCGTACATGTAGACGATAAAGCCGTCGCCGGTGTCTTGGCTGTGATCTTCTAGGATGCGCTTCATGTTGAGGTGCTCGTAGAACTGCCAGTCAGAGTTGCAGTCGCTCATCAGGAAGAACTTGGTGCAGCCTGCCCGGGCGAGCTCGGCGCGGGCAAGGTCGATGAGCGCGCGGCCGAGCCCTTTGCCCTGCCACTCGGGCACGATGATGATGAGCCCTGGGCATACTCATTGCCCGTGGCGGCAAAGCGGTCGGCCGTGGCCTTCTCGCGGCTGTCGCCAAAGAGCGAGCCCTCGAGCTTGGCGTCGGCGGTCTTTGCCATCTCGGTTGCCTGGGCGAACATCTCGTCGTAGCAGGGCACCCACGTGGGATTGGTACGCGGCTTGCCGTCCTCGAAGATGCCGATGCAGCAGGCGGCGATAATGCGGCCCTCGGCCTCGGCGACAAGCGCGATAGGTGAGCGCTGTAGCTGCATGGTGATGTTAAAGCGCGCGCAGAAATCGGCAGCTTCGACGTCACCGCGGTTGCGCAGCGTGTTGCACCACAGCTGGTTGTAGATGGCGGCGATGCCAGCCAGGTCGTCGAGCGTGGCGGCGCGCAGGGTTACGTTGTCAAGGCTCATGGAGGCTCCTTCCAAGGTGGGTCAGGCCACCTCTGAGTGTGACATGGGCGCGCCGTCGCCGCATCAATCATTCGGCAGACGAGTCCCGTTCCCTCGGGGACGGAGGAAAAGGGGCCACGAGCGAGGATTTTCGGACGCTTGCTCGACGAGAGTGGATAATCTCCCACTTTCAGCGCGATCCTAGGCCAAAAACGGGAGATTATCCACTCTCGTGGTAAGCGACCCGCGCGTTATCCATTCCCTTTTTGGTTGGTCGTGCTTGCACTTTAGCGTGCGACAGCGGATAATGCCGAGCATTCGACGATTCAAGCTTAGACTTCTTTGATTGAGGAGGCCCCGCATGGCCATGGAATTTAAACGCAGGCTGCCGATCCCCATGGAGATCCGCGAGGAAATGCCGCTGTCCGCTGAGCTTACTGCTAAGAAGCAGGCATTCGACGCCGAGGTCGCCAAGGTCTTTACCGGCGAGGACGCGCGCAAGGTGCTCATCATCGGACCGTGCTCTGCCGACCGCGAGGACTCGGTCCTCGAGTACATGAACCGCCTGGCCAAAACCGCCGAGGAGGTCAAGGACAAGCTCATCATCATCCCGCGCGTCTACACCAACAAGCCGCGCACCAAGGGCACCGGTTACAAGGGCCTGCTGCACAACCCCGATCCCGAGGCGCCCGACGATCTGCTCGAAGGCGTTAAGGCCATTCGCCACATGCACTTGCGCGTCATCGAGGAGACTGGCTTCTTCACTGCCGACGAGATGCTCTACCCGTCCAACTACCAGTACCTCGTCGACCTGTTGAGCTACGTCGCCGTGGGTGCGCGTTCGGTCGAGAACCAGGAGCACCGTCTGGTGTCGAGCGGCATTTCGGTGCCGGTGGGCATGAAAAATCCTACAGCCGGTTCCACTACCGTCATGCTCAACTCCATCTACGCCGCCCAGGCGCACCAGAGCTTTATCTTCCGCAACTGGGAGGTCGAGTGCGACGGCAACCCGCTCGCGCACGCCGTCATGCGCGGCTACATCGGTCTCGACGGTCGCACTTACCCCAATTACCACTACGAGCACCTGGAGCGCCTTGCCGAGCGCTATACCGAGCACGCCGGCTACGCCAACCCGGCGGCGGTTATCGACTGCAACCATGACAACTCGGGCAAGCGCCCGCTGGAGCAGTATCGCATCTGCAAGGAAGTGCTCGACAGCTGTCGCCGCAACGAATCCATCTCCAAACTGGTCAAGGGCTTTATGATCGAGTCCTACCTGGAGGATGGCAACCAGCCGGTCGACGGCGGCGTCTTTGGCAAGTCGATCACCGACCCGTGCCTGGGCTGGGAAAAGACCGACTATCTGATCCACGAGATCGCGGAGCGTGTTTAGTTACGCGGGTTTACCAACCCGCGCAACGGCTCGACGCTGCGCGCCGCCCAGAGCGACAATTTGTCATTCAAAAGGCAAGGCATGACCAGAAGGTCAATGCCCTGCCTTTTTCATGCCAACTTGTACGCTCTGGACGGCGCTCGCTGTCCGTCCTCTACCTGCGGAGTTGTCCTGCTCCAGGGCACTCATTGGGGACAGACTTAAATGAGTGCTCGCAGAATGAGAGTGGATAGTCTGCCGTTTATAAGTAGTTGTTGGGGACGTTCTTGTTGTTTGACTAGTCGTTTAAGAACGTCCATTACAGTCGAAATTGTCAGCCCGGGCCCGTCTCGGGCTACGATTGAGGCGCGCCCAGAACGGGCCGCCGACCGGGCGCCCGCGCACGGCCGAACGTCCCTGCCCCCGAGAGGGCCCGTTGGGTGCTGCCGGCGCGGGACGCGCCGCCCCCGACGGCTGATAGGAAAGTGCCGGGCAGGTGCCGCGGCTGGTAATGTGAGTGCCGAGGGGGAGGCCATCCGGTCGAACGACTACCGGAAGGATACCACCGTGAAAGCGCCATCCACCAGGCCCGCGGCCGTGCTCGGCCTGGACGTCGGCAAGTCATCGCACTGGGCCTGCCTGATCGACCGCGACGGGGAGGTGCTGGCCAGCGCCCCCGTCCGCAACAGGGAGGCCGAGCTCGACGCGCTGTTCGCCTCCGCGCCCGCCGGCACGCTCGTCGTCGTCGACCAGTTCCGCAACATAGGGTCCCTCGCCGTGAGGCGGGCCCGCGCCGCGGGGCTCGGGGTCGCCCACCTGCCCGGGCTCGCCGCCAGCCGCGCCGCGGGCCTGTTCGCCGGCGAGGCCAAGACCGACGAGCGCGACGCCGCGGTGATCGCGCGGACCGCCCTGGGCGTGCCGGACTCCCTGTCGGGGGTCCCGGGCCGCGGCGAGGCCCTCGAGGCCGCCCGCGCCCTCTCGTCGCAGCGCGACCACGTCGTCGCCTGCGCGACCAGGGACAAGAACCGCCTGCGCGCGGTGCTGCTCGAGTCCTGCCCGGCCCTCGAGGCCGCGGTCGACCTGTCGGACCGGCGGTGGCTGGAGCTGCTCGCCGGGTTCGGCGGGGCGTGGGGGACCCGCCGCTCCGGGGCCGGGGCCCGCGGGCCGAGGCCGCCGGGGCAGGCCGCGGCCGCCTCCACCGCGCCCCGCGGCGCTCGTCGAGGCCGAGAACAGGCAGGTCAGGTTCCTGGCCGCCCGGATATCGGAGGCCCTCGACGAGGCCGGGGCCCTCGAGGCCGAGACGGCGGGGCTGCTCGAGGGCGACGATGTTAGCGTCAATATATTTTTCACCATTTTCACCAACGTATTTTCGCCAATCGCGCCAACGCGGATGCGCCGGATTCGCCAACGCGGATGCGCCGCTTTCGGCGTCTAGGCTCCCTCCTCCTTCCCG
>ENA-OQET01000024-OQET01000024.1-human-gut-metagenome-genome-assembly--contig:-NODE-24-length-78613-cov-5.753523_pt1 | contig 78613 bp, 90 predicted proteins | sample MGYA00242800_ERZ504645 | MGnify/ENA primary metagenome ERZ504645 (study PRJEB26092, sample SAMD00036308) | human gut metagenome | host: Homo sapiens | study: EMG produced TPA metagenomics assembly of... | reverse complement strand
TTTATTTCCACACTGAAATCAGGAGATAAACCGATTGCCGATGCCGAAAGCTAAAAAATCATTCTTGATTTTAATTGATAACCGCACTTGTCTCCCAATTGAGACAGGAGGTAATTTTATGATAACCGAATATACAGACTGTTCTGAGATTTATGCGATTAATCTCTGATCAAAAAATCAAACCCTCCGCAGTAAAGCGCATTTTTTAGTAAGCAAGGAGTTGATTTTTACTTCAACAAATGCATCTATAGTCGCCAACGAAGTGTATACTATATTATTAGGCGGTACTGAAATGGCACAGGTCACACAAATGATTGTTAGCGAAGGAAATTATGCAAAAATCCACTCTTATCAACGCCAAAATCAAAGCGGGATCTAAAGACATAAACCTTCTTGATTATTTGCCGACGGATTTAACGCTCTTCGTTCAACCTCGTATCAAGGATATATGATTGAACATCCCATAAAAAGCGATTCTGAGTTGTTTGATTAACAATGTCCTATAAAAGGAAATTGCCTGGCAAAAACAAACTTAATAACAAGAAGAAACAAGGTTTATAAAAATTACTATACGCAATACAGATAAAACAGTGTTTCCATTGATATTTAGACAACCATTCGAGTTTTTGATACACAAAAAGCCTTGGACATACTAAAGAAAATAGTTTGGAGAAGATAGTGGCAACCCTGTATATCTATCCCACATTAATTTATGATCTCTTTAACGGATTAAGAATAAAGTGGCTTTTTTTGATAAACTGTTAGCCATTTCTTTCAGCAATTGGCGCTTGAAAACTGTTACTGGCATCACTGTTAGAAAGTCTAATATAACCGATGATGACGATCTTGATTCTGAGATTAGTGACGATGATGGTGAAACCGGAACGCTTGCGGGTATAAATCAGGCGGTATTAAACGGTAGCGGTTTGCGTTCTAATGAATTTGTACAAAAATCTTTTAGATCAAGGATATTACATATCCTCTATGAAATATAGATATACTTGTACACAAGAGGCTGGAGAATTCATTGTCGGAATAAGTTCTAAAGGAGAAAACTTACGTGTAGATATGGAGAAGTCCTATTGTGATGAAGATGGTACTCTTTACATACAGACCTTTTCCTAAAAATCAACAGGATGAAATAATATGCCTTTTCCAAAAATCAGCAAACGATATTTTTTATGATTTAATATCTGAACAAAAAATAAAAGTACTACCACATAATTGTTTAAGCAAAAACAATAAAATGCACGAGAGCTTGACTCCCGTGCCTGTTGCTATTTTGTGTATTTGATTATTAGTCCATCTACACCATCGGTGTATTTACCTTGAGATATTAGCTTGTTGCGGTAATTGAATAGGCATGAAGGATGAAGTGGTGCTCATTGTTGGTAAGATGCAGGTAGTATTTTCGTTTTCTCATACAAACACCACTTCTGCGTTAACAACTTCAATTACTCTGCTTCGAATATTGTTCATCTTCTGCACCCACGCCATTTGGTCGGTTGATTTAAGCTGTTCGTTGACACTTTCTTTTTCGGCGTATTCTTTTACCAGACGAGAAAAGAGAGCTTGTGCCTGTTCTTCGGTATCAGCAAGGTGGGAATAGAGTTTGCCGGAAGTGAGCAGATTGTAAGGTTGCCTCTGATAATGTACTATGTGAATTCATCCACTCATAAAAATCATTTAGTATTTTTGGTCTTATTCTACTCATATTGCCCTCGTAATTAAATAAGTGTGATTTATTATAGCACGGACTTTTTTCATTTTCAATCTAAATAGAGATAAAAAATCGCAACATTACAATAATAATGTCACGACAGTTTGCAGAAATTTATAACGATTATTTTCTTAAATATGAAGGTAAGAAAATTGCTTTATCTTCCAGATTCATTCCTTTGAAAGAATTTATAATATTCCACAACTCACAGTTAAAAGATTTTTAATCCAAAAAGCGTGTAAGTGATTTCAAATTCCAACTTACACGCCACAGAAATCGCTCCTCTGTCAACACAACAGAGGGGTTCGTTGTATGTTTGTTACTTTATCGGTAAATTACTTTGGCATTAACAACCTCTCTTGCTCGCTGAGCGGCATTGTTCATTTTTCGTACCCACAGCATTTGGTTGGCAGTTTTCAGCTGCTCTGTGCAGCCGTCTTGCTCTGCAAAACGCTTTACAAGCTGTTCATACATCTCTTCCGCCTGTTCATCAATGTCAGCAAGATAATCATTGAGCTTGCATTTTGTGAGTAGGTTGATATAGCGAATTTTGTGATTCCTTTCGATATAGTGCAGGTGTTGCTTGCCCCATAATCCGATAGGACGGCTATTCTGTTCCGGTAGTTTGAGGTTTGGCAACAAATAATCTCCGTTCATTGTGTATGTAATCTTCATATTTAGACCTCCTTGACCTTAATTTTCTTCCTTTTGGCTCTTGTGAATTTGACAAGCAGCTCGTAAACTACATCGGTGTACTTTCCTTGATGCAGCAGGTGATTTCTTAGCTCTATCAGGCAGACAATAACAACTCTGCGTTCCTCGTTTGTCAGGTAAAGATGGTATTTATCCCTCATCGTTGACCTCCTTGAGAAAATCGTCATAAGGCGTTATATTATCTGCAAAGGTGTCATAGATAAACCTTGCGCCAAGTCTGAATCCGACAATAAAACTGTCAAGCTCGGATTCACCTAAGACAATGCCGGATGCATTCACAAAAGAGAGGAAAGTTTTCTTATCATCGTCCTTTAGCCTTTCGGTCAGTATTTCTTCTGAATTGGACATAATCGTCATTTGCTTCTGCAAATAGCTGTCTTTCTTGAAACCACGAGCCTGTGGATCAATGTTGCCGTAGAATAATTCTTCTATAATGTTTTTCATAGTAAAATCTCCGATTCTTTAATTAAAATCAGCGGACTTTCTTCTACTATTTTTATACCAATTATTATACCCAAGTGATTTTATACTTGCTTTCAAAGCGTTATGCAGAGGTATATGATTTACAAGAATACGCAGTATTTATCGCACTTTGTAACATCGCATTAACTTGTGTAAGGAAATATAATTTCAAATATTCCCTTCAAGTCCTTCTGCCCCTGCCAAGGTAAGATGTCTCAAAAATGGCTTAGATAAGCCGTTTTTGAGACTTTTTCTTTTTGCAGAAATTTTCTCTGTCGGCAACCTTTTTCGGATTTTCTAAAAATTTTCTAAAAATTGTGATTTTCGACTTGAAAATTAACGGCACAAGATATCAGTAATCATCAGGATTTTCGCACCTTTTTTACCGCAAAATCCGTTCTAAAAATACAGTAAATCTTCCGAAAAATGAAAATTTATTCACGGAATTACAAATCAATTTTCAGATTTGTATCAAGAGTGCGTGAAATGTTCAGTTTGCTTGTTTTATCAACATGAGCATAAAAGTTCAATGTTGTTGCGGCACTGCTGTGTCCGAGCCACTCCTGAACCTGAACAACCGTAAATCCCATATTAAGCAAATTACTTGCAACGCTGTGTCTGAGGTCATGAAGTCGGATATTCGGCAAATCACTCTCAACAATCATTTGATGAAAATTTTTCGTGAGATAATTCGGTGTGATGACCTTGCCGTCAGGCCATACACACACATAATCGTTGTCAATATAGCCGCTGCCGAGCAACCTCTTTTCACTCTCCTGCTTTCTTTTTTGAGCAAGCAGATATTGAAATACCTTGTCGGGAATCGGAAGTGTTCTGTAACTGCTTTCGGTCTTTGGCGGTGAAGTATATGAGCCACCAACATGCTGTTGAAGTGTTTCGCTGATTGTAATTGTCTTGTTTTCCATATCAACGGCTTTCCACTTCAAGCCAAGCACCTCCCCACGGCGTAATCCGAATACGGCGCAGATTGTAACAGGCACTTCAATCGGGGTGTCCTTAACTGTCTTCAAAAGCTCATTAACCTGCCTTTCGTTCAAATACTGGCTTTTGAATTTTACCGAATGAGGCTTTCTTGCAAGTGTCGCAACATTGACCGTTATAATGCCCTTTCGTGCCGCATCATTTAAAGCCTTGCTTATACAGCGGTGGATGTGCGTTATAGTTGTGGGCGACAGCGGTTCGCTCCCGTCAGATTTACTCTTTTCAAAAACAAGGTACTTGTAAAAATCTTCAAGGTCACTCACTTTCAATTCCTGAATTTTTATTCTTCTCGGATAAAAGTACGGCACAATATGGTTTCCCACATTTCCCGAATAGCCTCTGTATGTATTCGCCCTGATTTCCGGCTCAATTTCATCAAGCCACTCAACCATATAATCGGCAAAATACATATCGCAGTAGTCCACATTGCGTTTTGAATACTCGCGGCACTTTTCACTGAGAAATTCCTTTGCCCGCTTTTTATTTCCTTTGACTTCAAAACCTGTTGAAATCCATTTGGTTCTGTATTTGATTTTTCCTTTTTTTAGTAAGTTCGTTTGTTCTCAGGCTCAGAACTGCATAATATTTTCCGTCCTTTACCTGAAGGCTGCCTGATACTCCCATTTATAATCTCCTTTCATAATGAGAACAGACTGCCAATGCACATACTAATTGTACTCTGCGTTGACAGTCTGTTCAAGTGTTTATCGGCTATTTCTCGTTACTTTTTTCGGCATTGAGAAATTCTTCGAGATATTTTTTAGGAATGATATATCTACGCCCCGCTCTAACGGATTTGATTGTACCTTCTTTAAGCATTTTATAGGTCAATGTTCTGCCTGTATGGAGAATACTCATAAGATCAACCGTAGTCAGCACATCACTGTAATTGTCGAGAATACCTTTCTTTTCGCTTTCGCTCATAAATTCACCTCCAATCTATAAAATATTTTCATCAAACCAATAAGCCTGAAAGATTTTTCCGCTGTTTGTCAAAAATCGTCCCTGTGAAGATTTTGCAATTTTATCTGAGGCATCCGTATTGTCAAGAATAATCTGCGACAACACATTATCCGCCCTACCGCATATTCTCGTATCAATGTTATTCCGTATCTGACCGTTGAGGATTGTGGCATCAGGTCTTTGTGTTGCAAGAACAAGGTGAATTCCAAAGGCTCTGCCCTGCCTTGCTATTATTGAAAGTTCGGATTCGATTTTCAAAATTTCATCCTTCTGTTGCTTTGAAAGACCTGTTTTATCAAGCACTTCGGCAATCTCATCACACGCAAATACAATTCTGTAAAGTTTTTTCTCGGCATTACGATTGTATTCGTCAATATTTGCGACACCTGCCGTGCGAAGAATTTGTTTTCTGTTTTGCAATTCATCGGTTATGCTGACAAGCACCTTATACAAGGTTTTTTCATCAGTCAGCAAAGAGCATTTTGTATGCCATATCGGCGAAAAATCTACACCGCCTTTGAAATCGGCAATATAGACTTTTGCATCCTTTTTGACGCATTGCATCAAAACAAGCTTGAGTAAAACGCTCTTGCCCGAACCTGTTGAACCACCGATAAGCATATGCGGAATTTTGGCAATGTTTACACTCACCCGTCCTGAATAACCTTCACCAAGCACAATTTCAAAATTCTCATCGCTCAGCAAATTTTCCGACCATTCGATATAATCCGAAAGCCTGTTTTCACCGTCAACACATCTGATAATCACGACACGGCAATCATCGCCCTCACGCATCTCATCTATATGTATATTGAGTGCAGATTCTATTCTGTCTTGATTATCAGTCCATTCCGACAGAGGAATGCCAAAGGTTTTGAATTTGAGAATCATAACCCTGTCATTACTTTTATCAACTGATTTTGACAAAAGCAACGGTGCTTCTCCTGCGGAATTTACAAATCCTATTCTGTGCAAATTGTTGCTGACACCGATTGAGCCAAACGGCATACCGATTAAAAAAGTCAGGGCAAATGTTACTGACGGAATCAAAATAAATACAAGCACAGAAGTCATAAATTTCTGCAAATTCTGAAAGTAACCGTAAGGCTGCCAGATTGAATAACGACATTCCCAGAAAATCAAACAAAATGCAAGATAGATAATCACAACAACTCTGCCCGAATTTTTGCCGAAAATTCTTTTCAATCCGTTTGTGAAATATATACCGAGGATACGCATATTCCACCGATTATGAAGACTTGATTTGTCATTGTTGTCAATCATCCGCTTTAACCTCTTTCACCTTGTTGATTTCAGTAACCGTGTAGGTATTGACATCGGTATATTCCACAAGAAAGTTTATTCTTCGCAGAAAGGCTTTCCATGTTTCAGGCTTATAATGCTGAACCTCACTGTATTGCTCACCGAGAGAAATATTTGAGGTGATATACACCGTGTCATAACAAGCGACCTTGTCATTAAATCTTGCAGGCAGCATAAGCGGATAAATATCAAGATAGTTCAGCATATCTTCTATCTGAATCTGCGATGCAAATTCTTCAAAGACAAGTACAGATTGTCCGTGATAGCTGTCAAAATTTATCCCTGTACTACGGCGATACGCAGTAATTCTGCAAATATCGGATGCCCTGTGTTTTTGATATATCCCCCTTGTCTTGCCTGTTCCCGACTTTCCGTAAATATAGAAAACAGTAACCTGTCTTTTCTTTTCACGGAATATATTTGAAAGAACTGTTTGCCTGAGTGTATCAATCTCTTTTATCCGAAAAGCATATTTCGGGTGAAGTTTGATAATTTCGTAGGTATCGAGTCCGTTTTCGCTTTCTTCAATCAGAGCAGACATATCGGGAGAATTTTCATCAACAGGCTTTGGAACATTACCACCCTCTTCAAAGGTATCAATAAGGTTTGTCTGTTCCTTATCAGAACCCTGCCACTTGCCCTCCTTGCGGAGATAGTCACGATTTTCAATTACACTGCCGTTAGCTTTATCAATATGTGCAACATGGAATCTGTTCTTCAATGTTGAAAAGCGAATCGGCGATTTTGAGTAAATGAAAATGTGCATATGCTTTGTGCCTGTAGTTGCAATTTCATCCACAAAAAACTGTTTTAACTTGCTATTGCAATTTGCAAAAAAAATTTTATTTTCGTCCGATGTTCCAAACTGTCCACTATATTATACCAAAGAACGCTGTCCCTCTATCTCCCCTTTGGTTATAAAAAAACAACTTGCAGAACAGAATTCCACAAGCTGTTTCTTTTAATTTAATATTCATCAGAGAGCCAAAACGGAGCTGTGTATGGCATATACACAAACAAGGTATAAGTTTATCAATATTCATCAGAGAGCCAAAACTCCATAGCTTACTCCATAACTGAGCCTACTGTATAAGTTTATCAATATTCATCAGAAAGCCAAAACTGAAAAGGTTCTGAATAGGTATGCCAAATTGTATAAGTTTATCAATATTCATCAGAGAGCCAAAACTAAAGTTCGCAAGCTGATTTTCAAGGCTCTGTATAAGTTTATCAATATTCATCAGAGAGCCAAAACCAGAGGTTGTAGGATGAGCGTAAGTCGACAGTATAAGTTTATCAATATTCATCAGAGAGCCAAAACGCAAGGGCATTAAGCCTGAACAGAAGAAAAGTATAAGTTTATCAATATTCATCAGAGAGCCAAAACCACTACATCTTGTAGAATGTAGGCGGTTTTGACAATTCAAACACAAGTACATTATAATTCAATGATATCTCTTTTGTCAAGATAGTTTTCCTCTGCATACTTTTCTCCTATCAAAATTTCCATAGAATCATACTGACGATCGGTTATTATCAGCAATCGTACCGAACCTGATGGGGGTAAAATACTTTTAACTATTTTTGAATACTTTTTTGCATCATCATTATTTCTGACAGTTCTCGCATATACAGAAAACTGCACCATGATAAAACCTGATTTAATCAGATTTTTTCTAAATTGCGAATATTGCTTTCTTTTCTCTTTTGTCGAAACGGGTAAATCAAAAAATACTATAACTTTCATAATCATTTTCAATTGCCGACACAAGAGATTTTACATATATTTCTATTGCATATCTTATACGCATTCTTTTATCTGATTGCAAAATAATTTGGTTTGGCAAATCAATTAAATTCTTACGATTGCTATATGTAAGTGTTTCAAAAAGTGTATCACAATTTTTCAAATGCAACAAAATATTTTTCGTGCCGCAACCGCCTCTCGGTTTGTTGTATCCCCGGGCTTCACGCTTTTTGGATAACGCATCAATTTTCATCACACATTTTTCTTTGTTAATTTCACGGTATTTCAAGCATAAATACCGGTTGTGTATTTTTCTTTCAATAATTTTCTGCCACAATAAATTTTTAAATTCATATGTCATATCAATTTGCTTCTTTATTACATTAAATAGTCTGTAATGAGTGTTAATTGGTAATGTTGCAGATACCGGAAGATGTTTTTCATTGCAATGTATTATATGTGCACCTGCCTGCGTAAGTGTGGTCAACACACTTACGCTAAGCATTGCTGCACGATTTTCTATTACAAGTGAGTATATGTCTGAAACCGGAACCCTACTTTCGCCTTCTGCACTTGATACTATAAGCCAGTTGTCCTTTATGTTCAATTTTTCTCCGGAAGCAACGATAACGGTTCGCCATGTTTTGTTAACACCTTTCCTTTTTTTCCAAGAATGTCTACATATATTTTTTCTATCTCTGCATCTGCACTTATTGTTGTTGATTCTTCTCGGAATGCCCTCGTGTATTTGCTGTTATAACGTGTGATTTTTATTGAATTTTGATTTATATTATTTACCGCCTTATAAAATGCCAAGTCTTGTAGACTTAGGACCTTTTATTCTTAAATAATCGCCTTTAAATCAAATACATTATATATTTATAATAATTTTCAGGATACTTATAACATGGCTTCAAGTATAATTTTTTTAATTTTTTATTAACTAAATCTGTATACTTAATTCCCTGCAAATCAATATTACCACTTCTCGTTCTGTATACTTCGACACAATAATAATACGAATTATCTAACACTGCATCGTTATTTTTATCAATAGTTTTAACATATTTATTTTCTGAATTCGCGACTCTCTTTTTCAAAAAGTTGTCCTTAACCATCTGACCTGAATATTTTCTTTCAGGCTTAATTGATACAATCGGCATCTCAATTGAGTCTGCAAATTGGTGATCATATATTTTGTACAAATCATTTCTAAATATTTGATCAAGAGTATCTTCACCTACTTTAGTATCATAGTTAAAGAAATACTTCATTAACTCGTAATCACGGACACGGTATTCAACTTCAAAACGAATATTCTTCAGTAATGACGGTGTTTCCTTAACCTTTTCAAGTAATTTTCTTGAAACAGTGGGAGACATTCCATAATATTTCATTAAGGTATCAACACAATTGTCAAGACTTTTTCTATACTCCTCTGTTTTAATTTTACCTGCAGAATAGTATATATCTCTAAGCTTGTGGTTTTCGGCAGCTATAATAACATAGGCCGGTAAACAGTTTGCTATTACTATTGCGTCAACTGCATGATCAAAATATGTTATCTTCTTCAGTTCGCCTTTGTCATATCTTCCCCATGTTTCTTTGTTGAGCCACTGTCTGCGAAGAGATGACGTTATTGCACCCTTGACTGCATAAACTACCGGTCTCTTATCGTCACCCTTTTCCCTCGCAAAGTAGAGATTATCATTAAAATACTTAACCAAAAATTTTGCAATATATCGTGTATCGTTAAGATTCCTTGTTTTCCAATCGCCGAGAATTTTTTCAGCATCTTCGCCTACAAGAGACTCAAGCATGAAATACCTATACTTTTTCTCGGTGATTTTATTGTCTTTAAACAACTTATTGACACGCTGTTTGAACTCTTTTTCCTTTTCAGCAGATAGATACATCAACGGAGTTCTTGCTCCTTTTTTCTGATTTTCTCTTGCAAGAACAAGAGCTTTGTTGTTTAGTGTATCATCAAGAATCCTCGAAAATGGGACAATATGATCGATTTCATATTGTTTTCCTTTATTCAATATTGCTTCTTTCTTATTTGTTATTTCTTCATTTGAATACATACATCTCCAACCCTGGAGTTCTCCAAGAAGATATCTTTCAATGTACTGTGGCCTAATTTCTCTTTCATCAAGACCTGTAATCAATGATATTTGTTTTATTGCATTTTTTCGTTCCTTTTCATTTTTATTTTGTTGAGTGGATATTTTTTGACGAGTGTCAAAACTCTTATTGAGTTCACTTGCGATTTCAATATTCATTGCATTTGGTGCACCATATTTTTGAACAATTGCATTCACCACTTTTCTTGTTTCATTGATAGCTCTAAACACCACAGGATTTTGTGCATACTCACTATTATTATCAAAAGGTTTTAATTTTAACAATTTTTCTGTTTTTATACTTACTGAAAACTCATCTTGTTGTACATTCGCCTGAAATTCACCTACTAATGTTCCATCAAAAAAGGCATTGATTGCATCAATCATATATTTATCTGAAACTTTTGCTGTTCCTGAAAAATTTTGTTTAGAGAGCTTTTTTATCAGTTCATCTTTTCCTTTTAGTTCATCAATTTTGTTTAAAGCATCAATTCTTCTTTTGGGAGTTATATTGAAAGATATTGTATCACCTACCCTGTTAAGCAAAGAATTTTGATCTGTATATTCCTCCGATATCAATTTATCCCAATCGAAACCGTATGATTCAAAAATTGGCTTCACAGCTTTGAGGTATTTAATACAATCTGCAATATTTTCATTTTTAGCAGTCTTAGTATTAAGAATTACAATGTTAAGTTCTTTTGCGAGTTCATTGATTTTTGTTTTCGTAATGCTACCGCTTTGTAAGGACTGATTCACAATATTTCTCATCAAATCCCGAGGTAGTTTTACTACTTCGCCTGTGTTTTTCTCAACATATTTATATTGAGAAAGTTTGTTTGCCAAAGCAAATAAATCACCTATTACCGTATAACGGTGTCCTCTTTTCTCATTCTTATAGTAGGGGCAATTGCCTATCGAATCAACAAAGCCCTTATATGGTCTGTTTTCATCGTCAGTATTTCCGGGGCCATCTTCGAAATCTCGCCTTGAAAATATTATATCAAATATTTTATCTATACTTTCATCTGTAAGTTGAGAGTAGAATTCTTTCTGTTTGCCTAAAATTTTTCTTACCTCATCTTCAAACATTTCGGTAGGAAACAGTATGTCATTTTCACTTATTTTGCTACTTGATTCTTTCTTTCCCTTTTCATCTTTTTCTTTTATATTTCTATACTTGTATCTTCCGGAAATTTTATCAGAAAAATGTTCAGAATCCTTCATTATAGCTTCTGCAATTGAGCGATAACCACCATTTTTTATAATATCTGCAGTATTCGTTAATGCCTTGTAGATATCTTTTTCTTCTTCTTTGGCTTTTTTATCTTTTGCGTTATTATTTTCATCACTCAACTCGTAAAAAGCTTTATATCCGCGACGCTTTGCTATATGCAACAATGCCGCAGTAAGTTCAACAGGAGTCACCTTTTCATCGAGGGCACGAACCCGTATATCTATAATATCATGATTGTTTTTAGCAAAGAACTCGGAAAGTTCCGCCCTACTTACAAATTCAATATTTTCAAGATAGTTCTTCAATCGTTCCTTTCGATGATTCCTTCTCCTAATTCTTCTTCGCATACCTCTGTATTTTCTTCTTCTTTGACTTTTTCGTATATTTTTATTACTTTCAATGATCTCTCCGGATTCAAATATGCGGACACCAAAATCCTCCAATCGTTTGCAATCATTGTCATTTCTTACAACAGCCCAGCCCACTGAACCGATTCCGATATCAAGTCCAATTATATATTTCATAATTCTCACCCTTCTATTGACAAATATATTTTTCAATATTATAATTAAATTAGAACTTAGAAATTTGATGTATAGGTTTATCAATATTCATCAAAACAAACACAATAAACCATTTTTTATAAGTTTATCAATATTCATCAGAGTTCTAAGATAAGGCAATATGCCGTAGGGTAGTGGAAACCCCTTTACACCACATACTAAAGACAACCTTAGGGTTGTCTTTTTTATTGTCTTCCTGTCTCTTATTTTATCATATATCACATTTTATTACAACATATTCAGTGATTTATAGTAAATTTATTATAATGCAAAGCATTGTCCCATTGTCAGTACTATGGATCAATTAAATCAAAAAAGCTGAGGATATGAAAATTATCCTCAGCTTTTGTTGTTTTAGGGGGTATTTTTTCTGTGATTTTTTTAGGGTAATTTTGAACACAGCATAAAATGATTACATTTCCACCGCATCCTGCAAGGCGTCTTTGATATATTCGTAATTCGGATAACATTCGGCGTAGTTATCGGAACGGAAATCATGATACTGTAAACCCATTGCATCAACGATTATGTCTGTAATTATGCCGTTTTCTTTGAATGTAATGTCAACACGATAAGTTTCGTATTTTTCATTGTCATACTCGAGAAAAATTGACTGCAAGCTCGTACAATTCATCGGCAAAATCGCAATCCGCCAACGGAATATTGTTCTCAACTGCCTCATTTATTTTTGCATACAAATCATCCGAAACCTCGAACTCAACAATCTCATACCAACATCTTTCAGAACTGTTGATACGCACATATGCTTTCTGTTTTGCTATGATAAAATCCTCCTGCATTTTTAAATTTATAATTCTTTCAACCTGTTATCAACATTATACCAAAGGTCACTGTACCATTATCTACCCTTTGCTTGCAAAAACAGCCCTGCAAATGGGTACAGGGCTGTAAAATTAAAGATTTATTCATTGCTTATCAGATTTAATCGTCTGTAGCTTTGAAATTTATTTTATTTTCGGTCGCAAAGGTGTGTGCATAGGAATCTGTCGGGGCGTGGATTGTTAGGTCTTTTGAATCTTTAAAGGCAGATTTTCCTATGTAGGACACATTTTTGGTCAGGTAGATATCCTCAAGGGAGTAGGATTCTTTGAACGCATTATCTGCTATGAATTTTACTGTGTCGGGAACGACTGTTTCCTTTGCACCGCCGTAATTTATTGCGTCATCTGCAATTGAAATCACATCCAAGCCGTCAATATGTGCAGGAATTTCGAGCTTTTCCTCTGACGACATTGGGTTATAGTTAGTTATTACGCACAAGGGCTTGCCGTCATCATAGATAACATCATAATTATAATATTCGCCGTAATACGCACCGTTTCTGATTTTTGAATAATCTGTATTTTTAGCCTCCGGATTTTCAGGCTCGGTCGTATAGTTTTTATAATTGATTTTATTTTCAACCGCAAATTTTTCAGCATAAGAACCCTTTTCGGCATATATCGTAAGGTTGTCAATGCCGTCAAAAGCGGTTTTTGCAATCTTATTTACGGAGGGCGCAATATAAATTTCCGTTATATTTTTTGAATCCTTAAATGCGTCATCCTTGATTTCACAAATGCCGTTGGGGATAACAACTTTTTTAAGACAATCAAATTCGCTGAAAGCTTCCTTTTCAATAGCGGTTATTTTTGTATTTTCATCGTATGAAGTCGGAACATAGGCATCGTCCAAGCCGTAATATCCGCCCCGAAACAAGCCGACAGTGGCATAAAAATTTCCGTTTTCATCGTCTTGAAACTGAATTGAAAACTGACCGTCGGCAGAAGCCTTTAGACTATATTTTTCATCAACAGCCATTTGTTCAAATCTGTTATTTACGATTGTCGCTCTGGCAAGGAAAGACAATCCGAGCAAAGCGGCAACCGAGATGCAAAGAACAACGAAAAATTTATGAGTAAACAGTTTACTTTTCATGCAGCTCACCTTCTGTCATTTTCAAAACAACATCACAAACTTCTTCCAAATCCTCTTTGTGATGAGTTGTGATAACCACGAGCGCACCTCTTTCTTTTTCTTCTTTAAGAAGCTTGTAAATCAGCTGTACACCGTCATTATCAAGTGCATTTGTCGGTTCATCAAGCAGGATGATTTTCTGCTTTTCAAACACAGCCTGAGCAATATTCAGCCTCTGTTTCATACCAAGCGAAAACTTTTTCACCTTTAAATCGGACTTTAATCCAACACGCTCAAGCGCTGTTTTAATATCTTCATCGGTGGCGGTTTTCTTGATTTTGCCGAGGATTTTCAGATTATCGAAAGCATTGTACTGGGGCAACAGGTTCATATTTTCAATCACGATGCCTATGCTCGGAGGGAACGACATATCCTTGTGCAAAACCTTTCCGTCAATCACAACAGAGCCGCTGTCGGGAACAAGCAAGCCTGCAATTGCTCTCAAAAGCATAGTTTTGCCCGAACCGTTGTGTCCGTAAATTCCGTAGATTTTGCCGTACTCAAAATTGTAACTTACATTATTTAAAATCGGTCTTGATTTGATACTTTTACAATAATTTTTTATTTCTACCATAATATCACCTCAAAAAATATCGGTTTTCTTAAATCTCAAATTCAGAATAAAAATGCACAAAGCATTTAACGCAACTATGAATAACAGGTATCCGTAGTAAATGCTCTCGCCCGACACAGCACCGTTCTGCATTCCGAACATCAAACTCGGGAAGAGAAGCATTTTCCAAATCGGTGCGTCAACGAAATTCTGAACCAAATAGTACGCAATAAAGCAATAGATGAAAATTCCTATGTTCACAACGTGTGCAGGAATACTGATTTCAAGCAAAGACTGAATAACTATCAGCGAAAAAATTGTCAGAAAGTACATAATCAAAGATTTAAGAGTTCCGCTTTCAACGGGAGTCATACTTTCTCTTGCAACAAAAAAGATTATGAACTGGAACAAAACAATGCAAATCAATGCTATAAAATTGTTAAGACAACGCTTTAAAATCAGCACTGTTTTTGAATAATTGCGTACAATCAACATCTTGCCGTAGCCTTGTTTAAGGTTCTCAATTGAGCCGCTTGTAAAGAAGAGAATAAAACATACGGGCAGCAAAAGCGGCAGAAATTTTGTAATTTCAAGACCGTAATCGCTTGGGGCTAAACCAATCATAAAGGCATTTTGAAAATCTCCCTGAAATACACAACTGAACAATTGAGCAAAGCACGCAACAATCAGTATTATCGACAAAACAAGCTTACTTTTTAACATTACTCAAAACATCCTTTTTCTGATACAAAAAGTAGGAAGAGAAGATAAGCATAAACATCATAAGCAATGCTCTTAATATAATGCCCCACATATCCGACAGAACCATTTCGCCGTTCATAAGTTTTGACACCACTATGGCATCTCTGAACGGAAGCCATACCCTACTTATCATAAAGGCTACATCTGCAAAAAACTCTGTAAAAATCAGAGCTATGGTGATAATTGGAGCAACTTTTGGAGAAATGATTATTCCGAATGAGAGCATAACGAGTCCTGCTCTGAAATAAAACAAAAACAAAGTCAAAAGTTCAAGTGCCGAATATTGCAGAAAATTCGATTCTAAAATCAGGTTAATGTCAAAGCAGATGAGTGCCGCAACTACGCTGACTGCTTCTATCAAAAATGAAAACAGAAAAGCAAATACCGCACAATCAGCAATTCTTCTTGTAACAAAAGAGGCTCTCGATTTCAGTCTTACAATGTAACTTACATTATCATCGGTAAATATGTAAAACAAAAACAGAACAAACACTACTATGAAAATGCAAGCAACATTACCTGATGCATTAAAATCTCCGTTACCTGCAACTCTGTAAAAAACACCTTTGGGGCTTAACTTCTCAGCATAATCCGAATTAAAATAATTATAAAATCGCAAATATGTGTATGTGCAAAGCGAAATAAAAAACACTGCACAAAGCGGAAGTACGATTGCATATTTTCTTAATTTACACCTGATCATACTTAGTCACCTTAAAGAACGAAAACAGAACAGCAACTATATTTATTGCTACTACAAAAATAATTGTAAAAGTATAATGTGATAAAGGATACACAGTAAACGGGGTTAATGCTCCTATGATAGACGGTTTGATGGCAGTCGATATATACCATAATATGAAAGCTAACGGATAAAGAATAAATCTGTTTGGAAATGCCATTGCAAGTGCCGTTGCACCGCTTCCCACAATACCGCCAATGAATGAAAAAACAAGAATATAAAGTATGTTATAAAACATCGGATTGCTGTAAGACTGAAGTAGATTGGATTCAGATTTCAGCATTTCCACATCAGCAGGAATATATGTACCTCCCGCAAAAACAATATGCACCATAAGAAGATTGAGTAAGAGAGGAATTATAAGCACAAAAAATGAAACAGTAAAACTTTTAAGTATATTTAATGCAAAATATTTATTCTTACCTCTTTTGGTGACAAGAATATTTTTGTACCCTATTCTGTAATCTTCAATGCAATCATCCGCAACAATAATTGCCAAGAACAACGGTAAATACCCTGTCAACACGCCTTGAAGTCCTGCCGTCATGAAAGATCCCAAAAAAGTAACTAATCCGGGAACAGGAACAGATGCTCCTTTGAACACATCCACAAAAGCCATCAATATATCTAAAATCGGAGCTACAAAAATAAAAAGTATAACACCTAATTTAAGTTTGTTATTAAATATTCGGGTAATATAATATGACATATTTTTCACCTCAATTTATAGGCTGATTCGTTATATAGTTATATGGTAAATCTGCAAATGACTTATGAGGAATAAAAGTTAATTAACTAACAGTAATTTTTAAAAGCAGTAAAACTTATTAGTATGAAAATGCGTGTTTTGCTGTTTCTTCGTCCCAATATCCTGAAACATTATACTTATTGCCATCTTCCTTGTTATTGTTCTTAATAGCAAGTCCAACATTCATTTTTTTTGCAGGAATCATACGCATCAAAATATTTATTGCCACTTCCCTGTTTTACAGCTTTTACATTTGACTCTTTTGAATACCAAGGTCCTGAAAGATAGAAGTACATTATGGTACCTTTACCTTCTTCTGAATAAGTAAAATTAACTTTCCAAGGAACTTCTATTCCTGAATTACCTCTGTACTCTGCATTAGTATAAACCTTACCCTGATATCCAGGAACCTTCACTGAAAACGGAATATCATTATCAGATCCGTATGCCGTTGCACCAAATGCAAAAACGGAAATAAAAACGGTTGCCACAATTGCCATTGCTAATAATCTTTTATAGAATTTCATTTCGTCACCTCATTTTTCTTAATATCCAGACCTCCTCACAAGCCATTGTACAGATTTACCATTTAAACAAACGCAAATGCGCGTTTATCTGTTTAAATTATTTATTATATTTTGATGTTTTTAATTTTAAGTTATTACATCTTTAGTCGCTTACAACTGGCAATTTAGTAGATTACACTTCAATTACCTCTGTAATTATTATTGCAATACTTTTTATACATTGGCTTTATGATGCTATTATATCACATTTTAATAATATTTCAAGCAATTCAGGTAATTTTTACGACAAATTTTTACACAATAATTTGTAAATATTGCACAATGGCTATTATTTAATATTGTATTGCTATATGCTTTAAATCAACCGATTTCTTTTATATTCAAATTATACAAATGCAAAGTGACTGTAAAATGACTATAGCCTTTTTACAAAATAAAACAGGAAAACAAAGTGACAATACGCATTTTGTTTTCCTGTTTTATTTATTTTATATTTTATTGTACTATTAAAAATTTTCCGCACATCAGAGCATTTTCCAATTTTCCGCATCAAACACACCTTTGGTGGTTATTCTCAAGCTTGGGATAACGGGCAGACTTAGAAACGAGAGAGTCATAAACGGATCAATGCTTTTATCCGCACCGAGTTCATATGCAGATAACTTTGCATTTTCAAGCTTTTCGTTTACGGTTGTCAGCGGTTCATCGGACATCAAGCCTGCAATCGGGAGTTCGAGCAGAGCCTTGATTTTGCCGTTTTCAACAACTGCGATACCGCCCTTGCTGTCCTTGATAGCGTTCACGGCAACGGCAATATCATCATCATTACAGCCGACTGTGATAATGTTGTGTGAATCGTGGGCAACAGAGGTTGCGACTGCACCCGATTTCAGCGAATAGCCTTTAACATAGCCGACACCGATATGGTTTGTGCCTTTGTGACGCTCAATGCAGGCGATTTTCAGAATATCGTTTTCCACATCAATTTTATCTGCTGTGCCGAGATTGCGTGTGAGCAATTCACCGCCGACAAGACCGATAAGTCCGAGTTTTCCGTCAACCTTGAAACTGCTCGGAGTTACGCTGTCAAGGTGGAAAGTGTCGAAGCATTTTTCGGCAAGCTCTTCATCAACTGTGGGAGCAGAAAAGTCCTTAACTTCGCCGTCAAAAACAAGCTTGCCACGCTTGAAAACAGTTTCAACATTAAAATCTTCAAGATTATCAACAACAACAATATCGGCAAGATAACCCGAAGCAATCGCACCTTTGTTATTGAGCAAAAAGTATCTTGCGGCATGGTGGGTTGCTGTTTTGAGGGCAACAATCGGATCTGCACCGTTTTTCAGCGCCTGTTTTACAATGTAGTCAATATGACCGCCATAGAGCAAATCGCTTGGATGCTTATCATCTGTTGCAAACATACACCTTGAGTAATACTGCTGAGTCAAAAGCGGCATAAGCGCCTTGAGATTATGAGCGGCAGTCCCCTCTCTAATCATAATAAACTGACCTTTTCTCAGCTTTTCAAGGGCATTTTCAAAGGTGGAACACTCGTGGTCGGAATAGACACCTGCGGCAATGTATGCGTTGAGGTCATTGCCCGAAAGCTCAGGGGCGTGACCGTCAATTTTCTTGTGATGAGCCTGCGAGGTGACAATTTTTGAAAGCACATTTTTATCGCCGTTGATAACACCGACATAGTTCATCATCTCTGCAAGTCCGAGTACCTTTTTATTATCCAAGTACAAGTCAATATCCTTGCAGTCAAGCTCCGCACCGCTCTCGTCAATTTCTGTGGCAGGCACACATGACGGCATCATAAAATGAACATCAATCGGCAAATTTTGCGATGCCTGAATCATATATTCAACTCCGTCAATACCCATTACATTTGTGATTTCGTGAGGGTCGGTTATGACTGTGGTTGTACCGTGGGCAACAACTGCCTTTGCAAATTCAGCAGGAGTCACCATTGAACTTTCAAGGTGAATATGTGCGTCAATAAAGCCGGGGAGAACGAGTTTTCCGCTGACATCAATCTCTGTTTTACCGTCATATTTTCCGACACCGGCAATCAGTCCGTTTGCAACGGCTATGTCACCGCACAAAAATTCATTTGAAAACACATTAAGATACTTTGCGTTTTTTAAAACAAGGTCTGCCTTTTCCCTGCCTGCCGCAACCGCAATTATTCTCTGCTTTGCTGCAAGCTGTCTGTCTGTTTTCTGTCCGTATATTTCCTGCATAAAAGCACCGCCCTTCTTATATATATTTACAAGATTATAGCACTTTGCAAAAGCCATTTCCATAAGTATTTTTCACGAATATTCTTCGCAATTTTTTGCTAAATTGCATAAGATGTGTGCATATTTTCATCTGTCAGGCAATAATAATTTTAACAATTTATTGTGCTAATGTATTGAAATGCACAAACTGCGGTGATATAATTTATTTATAAGTATTGTTTTCGGAGGGATAAATTATGTCACACACATACAGCGAATTTTTACCGAGTTACAGCGTGGGAGTTGATTGCTACAAGGCGATTCCCGAAATTGTAAAGCCGTACGGCAAAAAGGCGGTTGCAGTCGGCGGTAAAACAGCTATGGAAAAATCAAAAAAGGCTTTGCTTGAAGGCATCAAAGGCTCTGACATTGAAATCATTGATTTTGTATGGTACGGCGGTGACTCCAGCTATGAAAATGTTGAAAAAATAAAGAACAATCCGTCTGTGCAAAAGGCTGATATGGTGTTCGGTATCGGAGGCGGACGAGCTGTTGACACGGCAAAAACCTATTGTGCTTTATATAACAAACCGTTGTTCACATTCCCGACAATTGCATCAAACTGTGCGTCATGCACCTCGCTTTCGGTAATGTACAATCCCGACGGTACTTTTAAGGAATATTCGTACCACAAAGCCCCTGCAATTCACACATTTATCAACACAAAAATTATTGCCGAATCACCCGAAAAGCTTATGTGGGCAGGAATCGGTGACGCACTTTCAAAGGAATATGAAGTAATTTTTGCGTGTCGTGAAAAGAATATGATTCACACACCGTTGCTTGGCAAGGCAATTGCCTCCGCAAGTACCGAACCGCTCATAAGCTTTGGCAAAAAAGCTCTTGAGGACTGCAAAAACAATGTGCCGACAGAGGCAATTGAGCAGGTTGCGCTTGACATTATTATCACGGCGGGACTTGTTTCAAATTTTACCGTACACGAAAACAATCCGAATCCCGAGGAGGATTATTACTACAATTCATCGCTCGCACATTGTGTTTATTACGGTGCGTCACTCTTTCCGCAATGTGAACGGCAGCATCTGCACGGCGAAATTGTTTCATTCGGTGTGCTATGTCTGCTGACATATGACGGACAATTTGAGGAGCGAAACAGAATTTTTGAATTTAACCACAGTATCGGACTTCCTTGCACTCTCGGCGAAATTGCACTTACTCCGGATGATGTGCCTGCAATTGCGCACAAATCCGCAAGCGTTGTTGAGTGGAAGTATGTCCCGGGTAATCCGACCGAGGACGCATTCATCAATGCAATTCTTGCAACCGATAAAGCCGGCAAGGAATTTTTGGCTGATAAATAATGAAGTTTAATTGTAACTGACTGCTACATTATTTAGGTAAATGTATCCCATTTATACAGTTTATTTTCATCATAAATTTTCTGCAATTACTTAGCGGGCGGATGATATCCGCCCATACGGAATTGTGCGAACGGTTGCAATGTTAGGCTCGGGCATAATATGTTTTTTTGACATTACAAGCTATCTACACGAACTGGGAAAGGCGGCTCACCGTAATTTTCCATTTTCAATTTTCAATTTTACATTTAATTAAACCTTTCGCTCGGGCATAATATGTCCTTTTTTATACCATACTATCTTCACGAACTGGGAACGGCGGCTCACCGTAAAACTAAGCCGCCCTCGGCAGTGCATGCGCTGTCGAGGGCGGTTCGGTTTTACAAGGGGTTTCCTGAAGTTATCTTACTGAAATCAGTTGTTTTTAGGGGTTTTGCTGTTATAGATTTCTTTGTTGAGGCAATGTTCTTTTGCACAAACTATAACATTGGTAGCGGCATCACCGATAACATTAAGTGTGATAACAGCCATACCGGGGAGGTAGTTCATGGCAAGAATGAGCGAGTAGCCAATCATACAAAGATCTGAGTTCAAGCCCAGTCCCATCATTACAACATAAACCATTGTTGTGCCTGCAACAGGGATTGCCGGAGTACCGACTGCCGTGCAGATTGAGAGGAATGCTGTAAGGCAAAGGGTTGCAGGAGTAATGTTGACGCCTGCGGCTGTGGCGATGAATGTAATGGCAATCATATGCATTGCGGTTGTACCGTTCATATTGATTGTCATACCTGTTGGAAGAACAAAGCTGCTGATTTCTTCGGAACAGCCGAGTTCGTTAATACAGGTTTCCTTATTAAGCGGAAGCGTTGCGGCAGACGAGTTTGTTGCTGCTGCAAACATACCGATTTTTGCCGCCTTTTTAAGGAAGATAAACGGGTTAAGTCCTGTTGTAACGAAAATACCGATTGGGTAAATTGTGCAAACAAGAAGAAGGCTTACAACAATTGTTACAACAATCCACATCATTGTCGGTGAAATGTACTCAATTCCGTAAACGGCAAGTGCTCTTACGATCATACAGAAAATTGCGATAGGAGCAATTTTGTTGATAAGGAAGTTGAGGAACATCTGAACGACATCGTTGATGTTTTCAAAAACTCTCTTGAGCGGATCTGCTTTTTCGCCCATCTTTGTCATACAAAGACCAAAGATAATTGCGATAACAACAACGCAAAGAATTGTGTTGTTGGATGACATTGCGTTAATCATATTGCTCGGAACAGCGTTTACAATTGTTACGAGCGGGTTGTAACCCTCCATTGTAACGATGTCCTGAGCCTGCTGTGCCGGAAGATTGACTGTGAACCAACCAAGGCTCTTTGCAAGATAAGCTGCTGCGCCTGCAAGAGCTGCTGCTACGATATAGAAGCAAAGGTAGGACACAAATGTTTTACCTGCGATTCGACCGAGTTTTTTCGGGTTTGCAAGGCTGCAAAGTGCAAGTGTCAGCGAACAAAGGACGAGAGGAACAATCATCATCTGAAGTCCCTTCATAAACAGCTGACCTACGATGTAGAACAAGCCGAGTCCTTCAATATCTTTTGTTGCGGTGATATCCTGGAATAAAATTGCCTCAACAACTTTCCAGGCTCCTTCGCCGTCTGTTCCCATTACCGCACTTTTAATCAGCAGACATATAAAGCCGACTACAAAACCTGCGACAACGGCAATCATCATTTTCTTGACAATTGAAGCTTTCTTCTTCTCCTTTTGTTTTGTCATTTTTACATCTCCTTATCTGTGAATTTGGGTAACCCCTTTATTTCGGAACTGCCGAATAAACTTTCTCAAGGAATATTTGCACATCCTATCCTCATATTTAATCGGTGTGTCCTTAATGTGACGGGAACCGTCTCCGATTGGTCTCCCGTCTGCAAAAATAACCGTAATTAATAGAATTTCCATAGTGATATATAAAATAATTACTATGTTTAAAATTCAACTCAGATTTAACAATGCTATCCAATAATAACAAAAATAATTTCTATGCGTTCTCAAAACTGTTAAATCTGCTAAAGTTTTGACAGCGCAAAAGCTCCTGCCGTTTTTGATTAAAAAGAACAGGAGCTTTAATGGGTAAAATTATAAAAAGCACTGACTCAAACTATGTACCGGACAAGGTAAATCAGTACATAAGTTTTATTTTCATCTGCTCACAAAACTCAAGCCATTCCTGTGACGGCTTTTCGTCGGTAATCAGATAATCGATCCTATCCCAATCCAAAAAATTAACGAATGCAGTATGGTTGAATTTTGAATGGTCTGCAAGTAATACCACACATTCGGCACGGTTTGCCATCTCAGACTTCAAATCAGCCTCACCTTCGGAAGAATCAGTTATGCCTCTTTCCATATCAAGCCCTTTGCATCCGAGGAGAACAAGGTCAACATTGTACTTCTTCATAGCCTCTTTTGCAGGTTTTCCGTAGAAAGAACGGGTTTTTTCATCATAAAGTCCACCGGTTGAAACCAGCTTCATTTTACAAGTGTCGAGTTCCTGAAAAATCTGTGCAGAAAAGGTAATTGCGGTAAGATTTTCATTGTCCTTAAAAAGCTTAACAGCCTCAAGAACAGTTGTGCTGTTATCAATCATCATCGTGTTCACACCGATAAATTTATCAACAAGCAGCTTAGCAATTTTCTTTTTGCCCTCAAGGTTAATTCCCTTGCGTTTAAAGAAATGCACTCTGTCATTCTGAGGAGTTGTGTTAAGAACAGCTCCGCCGAAAGTTCTGGTAATGATACCGTCATTCTTCAGCTTTTCAAGATCACGCCTGATAGTTTCTTCGGTTACATTATATATTCTGCTTAAATCCGAGACGAAAACCTCGCCTTCGGTTTCAACCTTTTGTCTGATTTCGTCAATTCTCTTTGCCATAAACATTTCCCTCAACTTTTATTACATACTAACATAATTATCAACAAAAGTAAAGGGAATTCGACTGTTTTTACAATAATTTTAACAATCGGGAGCGGATTCCTTCACCCTATACACAAAGGTGTATTAAGCAACCCTTAATTATTTGTCGATAGCTTCAACCATATCACGCATCATTGCAACATCAGCGGAATCAAGTTCAAGTTCGGCTGACTTAACATTCTCGGCAATCTGATCTACAGTAGTAGAACCGCTGAGAAGGTTGATAAAGTCACCCTGAGCAAGAATCCATGCAAGAGCAAGGTTAGCAATTGTACAGTTATATTTTTCACAAAGAGGCTTCCACTGATCCATAACATCCATAGCCTTCTGCATATTTTCGGGCTGGAACCATTTCTTTGGAATCTGTGCGCCTACAGGCTTGTAATCTCTTGGGAATGTACCCGAGAGAAGTCCCATTTCAAGCGGTGAATAAGCCTGAATTGTAACACCGTTTTCACGACAGCAAGGAATGATTTCGTCCTCAATGCCACGGTCAAGGATTGAATACTTAGCCTGAACGATATCAAGCTCGCCCCACTTGAGGTACTCCTGAATCTGCTTGATATCTACATTTGCTGCACCGATAGCCTTGATTTTGCCCTGAGCCTTGAGATCGTTGAGAACCTCCATAGTCTTCTGAATCGGAACATAATACTCGCTGCCCTCGATTGACTGCCAGTGTGTCATATATACATCAACATAGTCTGTACCCATTCTCTTGAGTGATTCTTCAATTTCTCTCTTGATTGATGCACTGTTGAGGTTCTTATAAAGCTGAATGCCGTTAACCTTGTTGAAAAGGTCGCCCTTCATCTCCTGATCCCATGTAACACCGCACTTTGTGATAATTACAACATCTTCACGGTTCATGCCCTCAAGAGCCTTGCCGAGGATTTTCTCGCTGTTGCCGAAGTTGTAACCGGGAGCTGTGTCGATAAGGTTTACACCGAGCTTCGGAGCTTCACGGATTGTATCTACAACAACCTGAAGGTCGTGGTCGCCGCCCCATGCCGAGCCGCCGCCGATTGACCAGGTGCCGAGTCCCATTCTTGAAATATCAATACCTGTTTTGCCAAGCTTCATCGTCTTCATTTTGCATCTGACCTTTCTTTAATAATATATTGGTGGGGGGTTGCCCTGCATTCTTACGAACACAGGGCTTAATGTCACAGATTTATTACTATTACAGGATATAATCTTTTTTATACTTTTCAAGCATTTCTTCAACCATTTCTTTGTTCCGAACGCCTGTTGTTGCACCGACATACTGAACCGAAATAGCCGCTGTGCAGTTAGCATAGATACCGCAGTCACGGATATCCTTGCCCTGAAGAAGTGCCGAAATAAAGCCTGACGCAAAGTTGTCGCCTGCACCGATTGTGTCGATTGCGGTTACACCCTTGCAGGCAGGAACAATCATTGCTCCTGCGGCATTGCGGATATAGCATCCACGCTTGCCTATCTTCATAATTACATTCTTAACGCCGCATTCAAAGAGCTTGTCTGCAACCTTTGATTCTTCGGTTTCGCCTGTCATAAGGCAAGCCTCGTCAAAGTTCGGGAAGAAGTAATCCACATAGCTTAAAGCTTCTCTGATATCGTCAAGAGTTTCACCGAGTCGTGGCTTTATCATATCGGCGGTAATTGTCATACCTGCCGCCTTTGCCTCTTTAAAAATCTTTACAAGCGTATTGCCGTCAAGAAGAGGACAGTTAAAGATACTTGCGAGGGAAAGGATTTTTGCCTGCTTCATTTTTTCAAAGTCAACATGCTCAATGTTTTCTTTCCACAAGCTGCCATTGCGGTTTGTAACAAAGGTTCTTTCACCGTCATCGGTTACAAGACCAATGTTCATTGAGGTGTCGATTGTCGGATCAATCTTGATGCCTTCAACATCTATGTTGTCCTTCTCGCAGGAGCGAAGGATAAACTGACCTGCAGCGTCATCACCGATACAAGCGATAATGCCTGTTTTAAAGCCTAAACGGCTGATGATTGTTGCCTCGTTCATTGCGTCACCGCCGACAGACATTGCGATTCTGTCAACAGGATATGATTCGATATCAAAATATCTCTTGATACCGGACGGAGAGGAATGTCAACTACCGCTGCGCCAAGACAGATAACATCAAGATTTTTTCTCTGTATTACTCATATTACTCATCTGCTCTGCCGTCATCGCCAAGAGTTTAATCTTGTACATTGCACGCTCTTTAACAGCCTTTCTTACTTCACGCTCAACAGCAAGGAATGGCTCGTCCTTGTGAGCATTAATAGCTTCCATAGCAGCCTGGCAAAGCTCTGTGTGAATGTTGATTTTAGCGATACCGAGTGAGATGGCCCTTTTTAATGTCCTCGTCACCGATACCCGATGCACCGTGGAGTACGAGCGGAACATCTACTTCCTTGGCAACTGCCTCGAGTACATCGAAAGCAAGCTTTGGCTCTGACGAATATACGCCGTGAACATTACCGATTGCAACTGCGAGTGAGTCACAACCTGTTCTCTCAACAAATTCCTTAGCCTTTGAAGGATCTGTGTACTGGTACTCTGAAAGTGCCTCTTCATATACTGTTTCGTTACCTACATGACCAAGCTCAGCCTCAACAGGAATGTTGTAAGCATGGAAGTAGTCAACGCATCTCTTGATTTCGGCAACATTTTCTTCATAAGGAAGAGCTGATGCGTCACGCATTACCGAATTCATGCAGTGATTAACAGCGTTCTGAAGAATTGTCATGTTTCTGCCGTGATCCCAATGCTCAATTACAGGAACAGTAGCCTTCTTTGCCATTGAATCCATCATGTAGCAGAAGTCTTCAAAAGAAGTGTTGCCTGTGAAACCTGTACCGAATGAAATAATGATTGGAGCACGGAGCTCTTCGGCTGCGTCAATAACACCCATGAGCATTTCTGCATTCCATACATTGAAGTGAGGAATAGCGTAGTGTCCCTCTGTTGCCTTCTTTTCCCAATATCTGATATCTGATAACATTTTAATCACCTTTCCTTATGAAAATTTTAATAAATCTGTGTATATCAGTCGGCTACCTTGATAACGCCCTTAACCATATTGGCTTTCTTTTCGGGGTCGATAGCGTCCATAAATGCCTGCTGAACATCTTTGTAATCATAGATGTTTGTAACCATATCCTTAACATTGAACTTACCGCTTGCGATTGCCTCGATTGTCTGCGGGAAGTTGTTGCAGTAACGGAATGATGTCTGAATCATAACCTCACGGTTAATCTTGAGGAAGTCAATCGGAACAGGCTTTGACTGTGTGCCGACCATCATAATCTTACCGCCTCTTGCAACGATCTGAACAGCCTGCTGAGCTGTGAATACAGAACCTGCTGCCTCGAATACGAGTTCACAACCGTGATCGCCGAAATATTCGGGTGAACGGAGAAGTGCAACCGTATCCTGCTCCTTGCCGTTGATAACTCTGCTTGCACCAAGCTTTAATGCAAGGTCAAGACGATTCTGCATAATATCAACAACAGTGATGTCTGTTGCACCGAGGCTCTTACAAGCCTGAAGTACCATAAGACCGATTGTACCGCCGCCGAGGATAACAATGCTCTTACCAAGCTGTGCGCCGCCGAGAATTGCTGCGTGCATACCGACTGCTGCCGGCTCAACGAGAGCTGCTTCCATTGTTGTCATACCCTCGGGAATGTGGTATGTCCACTCCTCCGGATGTGTCATATACTGTGTGAGTGCGCCCTTGTAGTTAGGCTGTGTAGCCATAAAGTCAACATCAGGGCAGATGTTGTATCTGCCTGTACGGCAGTATTCGCATTTGTCATCCGGAACACCGGGTTCGATGAGAACCTTGTCGCCTGCTTTGAATCTTGTAACCTTTGAGCCAACCTTTACAACCTCGCCTGCAACCTCATGACCAAGACCGATTTTCTGGTTAGGATCCTTAGGTGGGATGAAAGGACCGAATTCAAAGCCGTGGATATCGGAACCGCACATTCCGACATATTCAACCTTCATAAGAATCTCGTGATCCTTTGGTTCGGGAACGGGACATTCCTGAATTTCAAACTGCTTTGGAGTAACTAAGATAGCTTCTGAATTTTTCATAATAATCTCCTGCACTTTCTTTATAATAATTTATTTAAGCATTTTGCGCCCGATGCGCTTTCTGCGTATGTTCTGATTTAATTTGCCTATATGAGTTAAATAATTTAAAGTTAAAATTTCTTGAATGTTTTTAATTGCTGTTTATCTGTTTCATTAGTAAGGAATTTTAGTTTGCGGTGCCCGATGCACTCAGGCACCGCATCTAAAATTTTTGGTTGTATGTATTAGAGGGTTTTGCAGAATTACTCTACATCACCGATGTTCTCAACGGATTCGCCTCTGGTTTCAACACCGAGGAAGATAACTGCAACAGCGATGATTGCTGCAACAATTGCGATAAGAATGAATACACCGCCTGAGCCCATGCTGCTTGCAGCAACATTTGTAACGAGGAACGGGAAGAAGATGTTACTTACACGACCCATTGCGTTACTGAAGCCTGAACCTGAAAGCTTTGCCGATGTAGGCCACATCTCAGGAACATAAACTGCCGATGCGTAGCAAACATACATATAGATAACTGTATTGAGGAAGAATGTCATAACAATGAGTCCTGTCATTCCGAGTGTCGGAGCAAGAAGACCTGTTGCAACACCAAGACCTGCCATGCCTGCAAGGAGGATAACGCCCATTACACGGCGAGGAATCTTATCCATGATAAGAGATGCGATAAAGATACCGAACGGAGCGCCGAAGAGTCCGAACATTGTCATAAACTGTGACTTTGATGTGTCGTAGCCAAGACCTGAAAGCATTGACGGCATCCAGTTCATAAGTGTGTACTGGATTGTGTTCATACCGATGAGTACGAGCGAACCAACGATAGTTCTTCTGAGGAGTTTGCCTTTAAAGAGAGCTGTGAACGGGAGCTTCTTAACAGGCTTTGGATTTGTAACTTCAACGGGTGGGAGTGGCTTGCCTGTTGATTTTTCAATTTCTTTCTCAATGCTTGTCATAATTTCGTCAGCTTCGTCAAGTCTGCCCTGTGATTCGAGCCATCTCGGTGATTCGGGGAACTTAACATAGATGAAGATGCAAGCGATGATTGAAAGGATTGAAGGAATCATAAACTGGATTCTCCAGTTCATATTCATGCTTACGCCTGTTGAAACGATAAGAAGAGCAATACCGTTGCAGATTGGGTGAGCCCAGTTGCCGATGAATGATGTACGGCTTGACCATGTACCACGGTTCTTACCGGGAACATACTCTGTGAAGCCTGCGAAAAGAACTACGAGGAGAGCGCCGAGTGCAAGACCCTGGAGAAGTCTGAACACATAAAGAACTGCAATGTTCGGTGAAAGAGCGCCGCCGATCATAGCGATGATATGGATAATTTCGTAAAGAAGGATACTCTTTTTACGGCCGATTTTATCACCGATAGGTCCGCCGATGAGTGCGCCGAAGAGCTGTCCTGCTGTGTAAGTTGTACCCCACATTGCGAGGAGTGTTGAACCGGGTTCGAGCCAGTGAAGTTCGTTCAAAAGAATGTTCTGAACGGAACCGCCGATACCGTTTGACCAGCATACTAAGAGTGCAAAAGCTGTAATCAGCCAGATCTTAACATGCCATTTTGATTGGGGCAAGCGGTCAAGTCTTGCGCCAATGTTGACAGAAGTTTTGTTAGCCATTTTTCTTCTCCTTTTAATTTCCTCTTTGACTTTTTATTTAAATCAGATTTTTCTCTCAGCACCGTCAAGCTCTCGCTCAAACTCACTTTCCATTATGTCCCAAGCCTTATTGAAATCCGTGTCCTTGTTCCATAATGCCGGAGGTCCCAGAATTACGAGATCTGCACCTGCCTCGTAAAGCGGACGGTAAAGACTGCTGTTCATTGAACCGTCGGCTTCAATTAAGAAGTTAAGACCTCTTTCCTTTCTGATCTTAGCGAGTTGGTTGATTTTTACGAACATTTGCGGATCAACCGGCTGACCTGCGATGCCCGGATCAACAATCATAATTGTAACCTTATCAAGCAACGGGAGATAATATTCAATAGTAGAAAGCGGAACCGAGGGACTTAATGCAACGCCTGCCTTACAGCCAAGCTCTTTGATCTTGTGAATCGTTACAAATGCGTCACCTTCGATGCAGTCTGTATGAGGTGTTATGTATGCAGCTCCTGCCTTTGCAAAGGTTTCAAGATACTGCTGAGGATGTTTTACCATAAGGTGAGCATCCATTGGTTTGAGATTCTCAACATGCTTGTTAAGGTAGTCGAGATAATCAGGACCGATTCCGTAACTCGGAACATAAACACCGTCTTTAATGTCCATGTGGAGGTAATCTGATTTTTCGTTAATCAACTTAACCTGTTCTTCAACATGGAACAAATCACAGCATCCCACTGACGGGGCAATCATAAGCTTTCTCATTTAAAAATCCTCCCTGATGCATATTTTCTTTAATTAATCTTCGTAATCGTAGTGGAAGATAACCTTGATAGCCTCTTTCTTAGCCATCTTATCGAAACCTTCCTGCCACTGTGAAAGACCGAGGCGATGAGTAATCATCGGCTGAACCTTAATCTGACCTGACTGAAGAAGTCTGATGCAGTTTCTCCATGATGTTGAGTCATAAGCCATGTGACCGATAATGCTCTTGTTCCAAGCTGTAATGTCGTTGATTGAGAATTCAAGAGGTTTGAAGCCCATACCAACACGAACGATTTCAGCATTTGGTCTTGTCATTTCGATTGCCTGCTTGAGAGCTATGTTAGCACCTGAACATTCAATTACGAGTCCGAGGTTATCTCTGCCGCAGATTTCTGTACATCTTGCAACTACATCTTCCTTAGAACCGTTTACACAGTGTGTAGCGCCAAGCTCTTTTGCAACGCCGAATCTTACTTTTACATCATCGTCAAGACCAACCATTACGATGTTTACGGCACCCATAAGCTTTGCAACCTGTACCGAGAAAAGTCCGAGAGGACCTGTACCGAATACTACAACATCCTGTCCGGGGATAAGATGTGACTGCTGAGCAACTGCCTTGTATGCGTTACAGATAGGATCGAGTACACAAGCTTCTTCGTACTTGATGCCCTCAGGAATTTCCCAGATTGCGTGTTTGTGAATTGCGAGGATTTCGCCCGGTACTTTACAATACTTTGAGAAGCCGCCGCCCCATGTGTTGTTGTCAAGTCCAAGGTTTACTTTATGTTCGCAACAGAGGAAGTCGCCCTGCTCACAAGCCGGACATACGCCGCAAACATGTGCGCTGTTGTCTGAAACAACTCTCTGACCGATATGCCAGTCTTTTACATTTTCGCCGACCTTAACGATTTCGCCTGCGAACTCGTGACCGCGAACCGACTGCTGCTGATCGGGAGTGATGTTTGTGTCATCGTAACCGTTGTCAACACCCCAGTGTTTCATGTCGGCACCGCAGATAGCGGCTGCCTTGATTTCAAGAATAATGTCGTCCGGACCGCATTCGGGAACGGGGTAGTTTTCCATCATTTTGTATCCGCCGAAAGCTGTACCAAATCTTTTTAAAGCATGCATAATATTTTCTCCTTTTCCTTATTAAATAAGATTTAATGTTTCCGATTCGTTTGTTTAATTTCCGTTTTCCGAATCGGTTATTTCCTTTGACACCTATATAATACAACACAAAAATGTGGATTTCAAGCATTATTTTCTGTTTTTCGCAGATTTGTAGCAATGCCTAAAAAACAACATTGTTCTTTGTGCAATTAGCACATATACATATTTTTATTTCACATATCCGTAATTTTTATCAAGATTGAACAGTCAAACAGCAATAATCAGCCCATATTCCGACCTATAACCGCTAAACAGGCGTGTTTCTGTACAAATTTTGCTACATATTGTACGAAAGAGATAATTTGGATTTCGGAAAAAATGTTCTTTATTTCACAGATTTTACATTTAAAGCGGACAATTCTGCGTTTTGACTTTTCCTGACCGTTTCGGATGTTATTTTTGTTCATGGAGGTAGATTGTAATATCAAAAAACATATTATTCTCGAGCGAAAGTTTTAATTAAATGTAAAATTGAAAATTCAAAAAGCTTCCTTTCGGGCAACCCTGCTCTCTCCCTAATAAGACTATCTGCACGAACATAAAAAGGCTGAAAGAACAACTATGCTCTTTCAGCCTTTGATTATAATTTTATTCTGTTTTATCGGATTGCCAAATTATTTGAGTGCGGCAATTGCGGCTTCGATAAGAGCAATCTGCTCTCTTTCCTTTGCAGCCTGTCCCTTAACCTTTTCAATTACAGCCTCGGGAGCTTTTGCAACAAAGCCCTGATTGTTAAGCTTGCCCTCGCTCTGTGCAAGACGCTTTTTAACCTGTTCAAGCTCTTTGTTGAGTCTTGCAAGCTCCTTTTCCCTGTCAACAAGCTCGTCCATAGGAATGTAAATCTTTGCGTCTGCCGTTACAATGTTTACAGCACCCTCAATTTCAAAGCTTTCTGCAACTTCAACCTCACTTGCTGATGCAAGCTTCTGAATGAACTGTGTGCCGTCCTTGAATGTGTCGGCAAACTTTGTTGCAACATAAACCTTTGCTTTTCTTGACGGCGGAACATTCATCTCTGCACGGCGGTTACGGATTGCACGGATTGCATCCATAATTTTTTTCATTTCATCCGATGCCTCGGGATAATCAAGCTCTGCGTTGTATTCAGGGTACTTTGCGAGCATTACTGTTTCGCCCTCGTGAGGAATTGTCTGCCAGATTTCTTCTGTGATGTACGGCATAAACGGATGGAGAAGTCTGAGAATCTGATCAAGCACATAAAGAAGTACCTGTCTTGCATTCTGAGCGTCCTCACCGTCACTTGAAAGTCTTGTTTTAACAAGCTCAATGTACCAGTCGCAGTAGCAGTCCCAGATGAATTCATAAATCTTCTGAACTGCAATGCCGAGTTCAAACTTCTCAAGATTTTCGTTTACTTCTTTTGCAACTGTGTTGAGAGTTGAAACAATCCACTTGTCCTCTGTTGTGAGAGTTTTCGGAAGTTCATTCTTAACATCGTGGTCGTCAATGTTCATGTGAACATAACGGGATGCGTTCCAGAGCTTGTTTGCAAAGTTAGCGCAAGCCTCAACACGCTTGTCGGAATAACGCATATCGTTACCGGGTGTGTTGCCTGTTGCAAGGAAGAAACGGAGTGCATCTGCACCGTATTTGTCAATAACTTCAAGCGGATCAATACCGTTGCCGAGAGATTTTGACATCTTGATGCCGTTTTCATCTCTTACAATGCCGTGCATAAATACGGTCTTGAACGGAGCAGAACCCATATTTTCACAAGCTGAGAAAATCATTCTTGCAACCCAGAAGAAGATGATATCATAACCTGTTACAAGAGTGCTTGTGGGATAGAAATACTCAAGTTCGGGAGTTTTGTCGGGCCAGCCGAGTGTTGAGAACGGCCAAAGTGCCGAACTGAACCATGTGTCGAGAGTGTCCTCGTCCTGATGAATGTGTGTACTGCCGCACTTACAGCACTTTTCTGGTGCGTCTTTGGCAACCATAACTTCGCCGCAGTCATCGCAGTACCACGCAGGGATTCTGTGTCCCCACCAAAGCTGACGGGAAATACACCAATCCTTGATATTCTCCATCCAATGGAAGTAAACCTTTTCAAATCTTTCTGGTATGAACTTTGTGTCACCCTTGCGGACAACATCAATTGCAGGCTTTGCAAGCGGAGCCATTTTTACAAACCACTGCTTTGAAACCATAGGCTCAATTGTTGTGTGACAACGGTAGCAAGTGCCGACATCATGAGTAAGCTCTTCAACCTCTTTAAGAGCGCCGATTTCTTTAAGGTCGGCAACAATAGCCTCTCTTGCCTCCATTGTTGTCATGCCTGCGTATTTTCCGCAGTCGAGAACCTCGGGTTCGTTTTCGGCAAGCTGTCCCTTTGCCTTTAACTCGTTGTATTCTTCAACATCCTTTGCACCTGTAAGGTGACCGTCATATGTAAAGCAACGGACAATCGGAAGATTGCAACGCTGACCGACTTCAAAGTCGTTAGGGTCGTGTGCAGGAGTGATTTTAACAACACCCGTTCCCTTTTCCATATCTGCGTGTTCATCACAAACAATCGGGATTTCCTTGTTAAGGAGCGGAAGGATTACATGACAGCCGTGGAGGTGCTTGTAACGCTCATCGTCCTTGTTGACGGCAACAGCAGTATCACCGAGCATTGTTTCGGGACGGGTTGTTGCGATTTCAAGGTACTCGCCTGTCTCCTTAACCTGATAAAGCAAGTGCCAGAAATGACCGTTCTGCTCCTTGTATTCAACCTCGGCATCCGAAATTGATGTACAGCAATGAGGACACCAGTTTACCATACGGTTGCCACGGTAGATTTTTCCGTCATTATAAAGGCGAACAAAAACTTCTTTAACAGCCTTTGAACAGCCCTCGTCCATTGTGAAGCGCTCACGCTCCCAGTCACAGCTTGAACCGAGCTTTTTAAGCTGACTTGTGATTCTTCCGCCGTACACCTTTTTCCATTCCCATGCACGCTTTAAGAATTCTTCTCTGCCGATATCCTCTTTAGTGATACCCTCTTTACGCATTGCCTCAACGATTTTAGCCTCTGTAGCGATTGACGCATGGTCTGTACCGGGGAGCCAAAGTGCGCTGTAGCCCTGCATTCTTCTCCAACGGATAAGAATGTCCTGAAGTGTTTCGTCAAGTGCGTGTCCCATATGCAGTTGACCTGTGATGTTTGGCGGTGGCATTACGATTGTATAAGGTTTTTTATCTTTGTCAACCTCTGCATGAAAGTAGTTACCTTTCAGCCAGAAGTCGTAAATTCTGTCCTCAAACTCTGACGGGTTGTAGGATTTAGCAAGTTCCATTTGCCATAGTCATTACTCCTCTTGATTTATTGTTCGGATAAACCGAGTTCATATACCGTTTTTATTATCTCATTTATGTGTCGAATTTGTCAAATTATCAGCAAATAAAATGTGGCATATAATTTCAATTTTATAACATTTAAAGTTTGACGAATAAAGCGTAAAAATGGTGAAAAATATACTGCATAAGAGGAACAAACAAATTCAAGGGTGTGTATTATATGAAAGTCAGGGTTATGTGCCTTGTGCTGTGCGTGTTTGTTTTCGCATCAATTTTCTGCGGATGCGGAAGCAACGGAAATACCGAAATAATCGGCAAATGGGTACCGACAACAGCAAAGACAGACGGCGAAACAATTTCATACAGCGAGCTTGGAATTGACGAGGATCAGTTTGGTCTTGATTTCAAGGACAGCAGTAACTGCACGGTTACACTCGCAGGAATTTCGTGTGATTCAGCCTACACATTCAACGGAACCTCCGTTGACCTGACGGTAAACGGTACGGCATACAAGCTGAGCTATGACAGCGGTGTGCTGACAATGGTGCTTAATTATGACAACAACAGAATTGAGTTTTCATTCACAAAACAAAGATAGTTTTACAAATTGAAAATTGAAAATGTAAAATAAAAATTTTCGGTCGGGCAGTTGCTTTGCAAAACGCATAGTTATGTTGCCCGACCGTTTTTTTATATATGAAATTTTCGGTTCGTTTGCAACATTACTTATTTGTCAAAACATAAACCTTAATCGGCACATTTTTTCTTTTGCAATTTTCATTTTTTCACACTCCTAAAATTATGACACCATTATGACATCATAATAGCACCATTTTCGTTTTGACGCAATAATTACATTAAAATAGTGTCATAATAACATTTAGGAGTACCGATTATGGATGATAATATTTTACGATACACTCTGAGAGTTAACCGCACGCTTTTTCAGAAATTCAGATATGTTGCCGACTATGAAGGTCGTTCCGCAAATCGTGAAATTGAGCAGTATATAAAGCAAAGGGTTAAGTCCTTTGAAGAAGAACACGGCGAAATTGAAGTGAAAAAAGATTAAACATACGCATAGATTAACACCCTTTCGGAGTATTTCCGAAAGGGTGTTTTTTTAATCAAACAAAACAATTTTCAACTTTCAATTTACACAAGAAACTTTCCTATCACCGCAACTGCATCGGCATGACACAACAGGTTTGCGTTTTCACGCACTCTTGCCGTTGCGTTGCGGGATTTTTGCCTTTCACCGTATTCCGACAACACCCGTATCATATGCTTCGGCAATGAAAAATAATCAAACACAAGGTAATAATTTCCCGACATTTCGTATGCGGAGCTTTTTCTGCAACATATGTTACTGCGGTACAAAGCCTCTACCGCATTCAGAAAATCCGACGCATTCGCCATTTTCCAGCACAGACCGCTGTCGGACTTTTTCAGCCTGTATTTTCGTTTTTTCGGATTTGCCGTAACAAGGATACAACATTCATCGCCGAGCAGAAAAGCCTCTATTTTCACATTTTTACCGTTCGTGTCAAGTCCCGCCCTGCAACAGGCAAGTCGCATAAGTCCGATAATCACCTTTTGATTATCCTCGTTTTTAAAGCTCATTTTTCCGAAATCAAGCTCAAAATTCTCCATATCCGATTCATCAAGCTTAATCAGCAGTTTATTATCGCCGAGTTTGTCAACAGTCAAAATACTCCCTCCCCTAAATTCCGATACACATACATCTGTTTACATATTATGATGAACGAAGCATTTTTGCAAGTAAATATTAATGGAATAAAATTTGGCTGTTTTTTCACACATAATTGTCAGGTTTTGTGTACGCAATGCAAAAAGGTTGCCAACATAACAATTTAATGCTACAATGATGCCGTAAGATACAGCCACAGAAAATAAAAAGCAAAAGGAATGATTTTTATGCCAAACTGGCTTAATGACGCTGTTTTCTATGAAATTTATCCGCAGAGTTTTTGTGACACCAACGGTGACGGAATCGGTGACATCGAGGGTATCATCAGCAAGCTTGACTATGTAAAAAGCCTCGGTTGCAACGCAATCTGGCTCAACCCGATTTACGATTCACCTTTTATGGATGCAGGCTATGATGTTCGCAACTACAAGAAGGTTGCAGAGCGTTACGGTACAAACGATGACCTTGTTCGTCTTTTTGACGAGGCTCACAAAAAGGGCATTAAGATTCTTCTTGACCTCGTTCCCGGTCACACATCAGACCAGCACGAATGGTTTTTAGAGGCCAAGAAAGCCGCAAAGAGCGAATATTCAAACCGTTACATCTTTACAAAGAGCGTATGGGACGCACCGCCGCAGTACCGTATGATGTGCGGACTTTGCGAGCGTGACGGCAACTATATGGTAAACTACTTCAGCTCACAGCCTGCTCTTAACTACGGTTTCCACGAAATCACGCATCCCGAATGGCAGTTGCCGTGTGATCATCCCGACTGTCTTGCAACGGCAGAGGCTATGAAGGATGTTATGCGTTTCTGGCTTGACAAGGGTGCTGACGGTTTCAGAGTTGACATGGCTGACTCACTTGTTAAGAACGATGACGATAAAATTGCAACGGCAAAAATCTGGCGTGGTGTGCGTGATATGCTCGACACGGAATATCCGAATGCCGCAATGGTTGCAGAGTGGTGCAATCCCGAAAGAGCAATCAACAATGCAGGTTTCCACATGGACTTTTATCTTGACCACTACGGAAACGGCTACAGCAGACTTTTCCGCTACGGTGAATTCGGCGATCAGGCTGTTTTCAACCCTAACGGCAAGGGTGATATCAAAGCATTTGCAGACGAATATCTTCCTAACTACGAAAAGACAAAGGACAACGGCTACATCAGCTTTATGACAAACAACCACGATATGCCGAGAGTTACGGCATATCTTGACAAAGAGGCTATCAAGCTTGTGAATGCATTCATTTTCACAATGCCGGGTGTTCCGTTCCTCTACTACGGTGATGAAATCGGCATGAGATATCAGAAAGGCATCGTAAGCAAGGAGGGCGGTTACTCAAGAACAGGCTCCCGTACTCCTATGCAGTGGAACAGCGGTAAGAACCTCGGTTTCTCAACAAGTGACGAGCCGTATCTTGCAGTTGATAAGAGTGCCGACGCTCCGACTGTTGAGAATCAGAAGGACGATCCCGACAGCATCTACAAGGTTGTAACAGACATTATTGCACTTCGTCACAAGTACGATGACCTTAAAGGCAACGGTGAGCTTGAATTTATGTATGAAGAAGGCAAAATTCCGTTTGCATACAAGAGAGGCAACCTCGTTATGTACTTCAACCCCCTCGGTGAAAGTGCAGTAATGAACGCAAAATATACAGGCAAAACAGTATATGCCCTCGGCAACGCTGAATTTGCAGACGGCAAGGTAACAATGTCACCGCAGAGCTTTGCCCTCGTAGAAATTGACGGCTGATTAAATATAATTTTATAGTTTAAGCATAAAAACACCCTTTCGGAATTTACCGAAAGGGTGTTTTAAGTTCAATTTTATTATAATTGACTTCCGCATTTAACACAAAAAACTGCTGTCGGGTTCATTTTCTTCGCCGCAGTTTGGACAGGTTATTTTCATTTGTGAAACCTGCGTTGTTGATTTTAGATTATATCCGCAGGTTTTGCAAAATATATCATTCTGACCTATCGGATTTTTGCAATTTGGGCAATACAATTTCACGCTCTCGCTGACATCATTATATCCGAAAGGCATATTCGGTACGATTACAACATTGCTTTTCGGCTTTATGCACACCATAACTATACCTGCTATAACCATTACAACCGCAAGAGCCATAAATATGTAACACGGTATCGAGTTTGTCGCATTTGTTCTTGCCTGATAGTCCTGCATAAAACCCTCTGCCCAATGGGTTCTTGTGGACTGCACATCATAAAGCTGAACGGCTGACACAATAAATGTTATCACTCCTGCCACAATCAAAATAGCGCCTATCACCTTTAATCCAGGGTTTCTTTTTGTTTTTTCCATATATTTCACCTCATTCTGCGGTTACTTTGTAAACTTTATGATCGTGTTTTTCAGACACGCTTTGTATAAATATTCCGTATCCAATCGATCCAAAACTATTATACTGAGTTGTAACAACATTTCCAGACAAATCCAAAATTTCTGTTTTTACATAATTGGAATCACTATTAGAATAATAATCAATCTTAAATAAGCCTTTTTGATCGACAGGTGTACATCTTATTTCATACTCTGTTTCAATAGGTTTTGAAAAAACAATTTTTCCTTTGCTGTCTATCAATTCACATTCACCATTATCATTTCTTGTAATGCAATAACCGTTAATAAAGCCGGCTTTGTCATAATCTACAACTTTAGCCGTATCAGTTATCAAATTACCGTTAGTATCAGAAATTGAATTTTCATATGTGATAAATGTTTTGTCACCATACTGTGCGACTGTCCTTCCAGATGATAACTTTTCTTCTGTTGTTTCAAGATTATCATTTACTATGTTACCGTTTTTATCAATCAGAACTGCCTTTTTATTTTTATCTATTGCTACTGTGTATGGGTTTATGTTATTCTCAAAGTCAAGTTGTTCAATACTATCCAAACCAATGCCACTAAAATCACTGATTCCCTTATATTTAAAGTCTGCAACAACATTGTTATTAAAATCAATAAGTCCATAATAATTATCTTTTAAAGCGATAAACCTATCAGGAGAGGCAATATTAAGTTTGTCATATTCAGCAGGAATTATTTCATCAAGATTTAGATTAAATGCACCATATTTAAAACCGGAATTACCTCCGGCACATTCTTTGCTGACAATAATCGCCCCCTCATACAAATATGCTGAATAATATTGTGAATCAATATACTTTAATTCCTTTGTTTTCATATTATACAGAGCATATTTATCTTCCGAATCAGTTACATTAAAGGAAACTATAACATAGTCCTTATATACTCCCCTTACTTCCACACTTTTATTGTACCCTTCATCAAGTGAAACATTAGAAATGTTGGCAATCATATTGCCTTCTAAATCATATATTGCATAATATTTGCAATAATCAGAAGAACCTTCATCAGAATAAGTTACACATACCTCTAAGCGTCCACCTTGCACACTTATATTATATATTCTGAATTTACTGTCATCAATGGAGTATCCGCTTGATGTTGCCGCTTCATCGAGTGAAATTTCTTCAAATTTATAGGTTTGATTTTTGGGCGGAATCGGTGCAACATAGTTTGTGTCCTTGTAGTTCGGCTCTGTTGCAGGTTGTGTGGTTGCAACCTCGGTTGTCACGGTTTGTTGTGACGAATCCGCATTATTCCCCGACTGTGAAGAGTTTGACTGATTTCCGCCGTCATTGCAGGCACACAAGACCGAAGTCAGCATAACTGCACTTAAAACACCTGAAATGACTTTTTTTTCATAAAATATTCCTCCTTAAAAATATTTTTCGTTCTCAAAAAACCTGAAACTATTTTCTAAGAGTAAACTTTTTGAATTAAAAGTTTACTTTTAGCTAACACTTGTATTATACAGTTTTAAATTACAAAACGCAAGTGCTTTAAAATATTCTTATCAAAAACTTTTTTTGAGGTGAATATAATGTTTGATTTCGGATTAAGAATACGAGAACTTAGAGAGTCAAGACATATGTCGCAGGAAAGCTTGGGCAGGAGAATCGGCAGAAGCAAGCCTGTTATAAGCAATTATGAAAACAACATCAAATATCCTCCGCTTGAAGTTTTGATTTCAATTGCAAATGTGTTCAATGTTTCGCTTGATTACCTTGTTGGCATAGAAAAAAAGGACGCACTCTACATTAACAATCTGAACGAAATGCAGACAAATATAATGAAACTGCTCTACGAAGAATTTACCGATTGCAATCTTAAAGGCAAAGAGCTTTCATCACGCCAACAAAAAATATTAAGCCTGCTCTTAATTGAGTTTTTGAAATGAAAACCAAATCAACGTTTTGACATATAAAAACACCCTTTCGATAAACTCCGAAAGGGTGTAATTTTTTGAAATTGAACAAAACAATTGTAACATTGTAAGGGCGAACCGTGTTCGCCAATTGATTTGTGTGCAAAACAATACATTTTTACAGTCGGGCATAATATGTTTTTTAACATTACAAACTATCTACACGAATTGGGTGCAGCGACACGCTGCCGGCGGCTCGCCGTGCGGTTTATTTAATCGGGAACTCGGGTTCTGCGTAGTTGCCCAAAAAGCTGAATTCGGGCATTTCTTCGCTAAGCTGACTTACAAGTTCAATAACATTTTCACTTCTGACATTGCCCGAAAAGTCGAGGTAGAACAGATATTCAAACTGTCTGCCCTGACGGGGACGGGATTCAATTTTTGTGAGGTTAAGACCGAGCGAATTGAATCTGCACAAAAGGCTGTACAGCGATCCCGTAACATGAGGAAGCGAGAAACAAAGACTGATTCTGTTCGCATCTTTGGGAATGTACAGCTTTTTGGAGATGACAATGAATCTTGTTGTGTTCTCGTCATTGTCCTGAAGATGATTGTCAAGAACCTTCAAGCCGTATTCCTCACACGCTTTGTATGAACAGATTGCCGCAACATTGAGGCGCTTTTCCTTTGCAACATCACGGGCGGCAATTGCCGTGTTGGAGAATGGAACAGAATCAAAGCCGTGGTCGGCAATATACTGCGCACATTGTGAAAGTGACTGCGGATGCGACCACACGGTTTCAATATCCTCAAAAGCAGCTTGTTTAAGACCTGCAAGGCAGTAGTCAATCGGCAAATCAAGCGCCTTTACAATATAAAAACGGTGCTTGAGAATAAGGTCATAAACTGCCGAAACAGAGCCTGCGCTTGAGTTTTCAACAGGAAGAACACCGAATGCAACCTCGCCGTTGTCAACGGCAGAAAATACATCTGCAAAGCTTTTGTAGTTGACAGCCTCGCCGTTCGGGAAAAGTCTTAAAGTTGCCTCATGACCGTTAGCGCCCTTGATTCCCTGATACGCAACCTTGATTCCGCTTGACGGAATATCCGTGCTTGCATTGCTGATAACGCTTTTAAGCTCTTTGCCGCTGCCGACAATGTTGTGCTGGAGCGCCCTTGAAAGCTCCATAATGTTTGAGTAGAGAAGTCTTGCGGATGCGCCGTATTCACCTCCCTTTTCTTCAACGGCATCAAGAATTTCATTCTCTCTGTCCTCGTTAAGAACGGGAATGTTGTTTGCCTGCTTGTAGATGCCGACATCCCTTGCACAATCCATTCTCTGCTTAAAAAGCTCAATAAGCTGATTGTCTATTTTGTCAATATCTTTTCTGATTTCTTTTAAATCTCTCATAAAGACCTCACATAAGGTTAATAATTGCAACAGCCGTAACAGCCTCAATAACGGGGACTGCTCTCGGCACAATACACGGATCGTGTCTGCCGTGAATAACAAGCTCTGCATTTTCTTTTGTCTGAAGATTTACAGTCCTTTGCGGTTGTGAAATTGACGGTGTGGGCTTTACGGCGGCACGGAAAATAATCGGCATTCCGTTTGTAATTCCGCCCAAAATACCACCGCAGTTGTTTGTTGTTGTAACAACCTTGCCGTCTTTGTATTCAAACGGATCGTTCGACTGCGAACCTCTCATTGTTGAAAGCTCAAAGCCTTTGCCGAACTCAATGCCCTTGATTGCAGGAACACCGAAAACAGCCTTGGCAATTACACCCTCAACACCCTCAAACATCGGCTCGCCGTAGCCTGCGTCAATGCCTGTTACGCAACATTCAATTGTTCCGCCAATGCTGTCCTGTGCCATTCTGGCATCTTCAACGGCATCTCTCATAGGTTTTTCGGCAGTTTCGTCAATGAGTGCAAATGATGAGCTGTTCAGCTTTTCAATGAGTGCGTCATCAATTTCCGTCGGAGAGAAGGAGCTGTCGGAAACATTGCCGATACTGCTGATATGGGCAGCAATTTTAACGCCCTTTGATTCAAGAATCTGACGGCAGACAGCACCTGCAAAAACAATCGGTGCTGTAAGTCTGCCCGAAAAATGACCGCCGCCACGAATATCATTTGACGCATTATATTTTACAAAGGCTGTGTAGTCGCTGTGACCGGGGCGGGGGCAGTCGAGAAGATTGCCGTAGTCACCGCTTTTTGTGTTGGTGTTTTCAATTACGGCACAAAGCGGAGCGCCTGTCAGCTTGTTGCCGAGCATACCCGAAAGAACTTTCGGGAGATCTTTTTCTTTTCGGGGAGTTGCTGTTTTATCCTTGCCCGGAGCACGGCGGGCCATTTGAGTGAGAACCCTGTCAAAGTCAACCTCAAATCCTGCCGGAAGTCCGTCAATTACAACTCCGATTCCGTTGCCGTGGCTTTCGCCGAAAACGGAAATTTTTATCTTATCACCGTAGGTCGAGGACATTCGCCTTACCTCCAATATTATTATAATCTATGTAAAAATCAGGGTAACTTTTGTTGATTGAAAGCGCATAGCTTGACTCAATTTCACCGCCAAGTCTTACTGCGCAGACACCTGCCGACATTACAATTCTGTGGTCATTAAAGCCCTCGCAGAATCCGCCCTTGAGGGTGTCAATTCCCTCTATGACAAGTCCGTCAGGCAACTCAGTCACCTTACCGCCGAGATCGTTTATCAGCTTAGCGGTTGCCGTAAGACGGTCACATTCCTTTATGCGAAGTCTTTCAGCATTGTAAATCCTGGTTGTTCCCTTTGCAAATGCGGCACAAACCGTCAGCACGGGTACAAGGTCGGGAATCTGCGAAGCATCAATGTCAATTGCATTAAGCTCTGCCTTTTCAACGGTTACGGAAGTATCCGTCTGCGTTACCTTTGCACCAAACCGTGCAAGCAACTCGGCAATCTTCCTGTCACCCTGTGCGGAATTTCTGTTGACACCGTTCACAGTCACCTTTCCGCCGAGTGCGCCTGCAACCATAAAGAAAGCCGCCTGCGACCAGTCGCCGTCTGTTGTGTAATCATGCGGAATGTATGACTGACCGCCCTTGATGTGCCAGCCGTTGTCGGTTGTTTCAATTTCAACACCAAATTGTGCCATGGTGTGAATTGTCATATTTATGTAGCCGACGCTCTCAATCGGAGATGTCAGCACAATGTCGCTGTCACCCTCAACAAGCGGAAGAGCAAGCAGAAGTCCCGTAATGAACTGCGAACTTACATTACCGGGAATTTCAAAAGTTCCGCTTTCAAGCCGACCGCTGATTTTGAGCGGCAGACCGCCCTCGGTTTCACACTTTACTCCTGCTTTTGGCAGAGCCTCCGTAAAAATTCCGATAGGTCTTTCGGGAAGCTTTCCGTGACCGACAAAAGTGGCATTAATACCGCCGGCTGCGGCTACGGGTATGAAAAATCGCAAAGCACTGCCGCTTTCGCCGCAGTCAAGCGTTACATTATCTGTCTTAAAAATATTTGTACCGTCAACAGTCAGCACTCCGTCCTTTATTGAGGCGGTGCATCCCATATCCTCAATCACGCCGATTGTCGCCTTAATGTCATTTGACAGAGCAACGGGTGCAATTGTGCATTTGCCCCTTGTGAGGGCGGCGCAGATTATTGCACGGTGAACATCGCTCTTTGACGGGGGAATGTTCACCTCGCCGTTTGGTACAAACGGAAGATACCGTACATACGGCTTACTGCTTTTGTCGGTTGACAAAGCCATACTTCCACAGCCTTTCATTAAAATATGTTTACCGTGTTACGGTGTGATGAAGTCGAGCAAATCGGAGATTGCAACCTTCTTGGTAAAGCTTGTGCCGATTTTCTCAAGCAAAACAACATTGATTGACGAGCCCGAAGTTTTCTTGTCTGTCTGAGCCGCCTCGGCAATTTTTTCAAGGCTTGCGTCATCGGTAGTCGGCAAGCCGTAGGTTGCACAAACTTCTTCAATCTTGTATGCAGTTCCTGCCTCGGTAAGTCCGTGCTTTTCGCTTGCCTTTGTCATCATTACCATACCGACGGCAACTGCCATACCGTGTGTGATGCCTGTATAGTTGTAGATTTTTTCGATTGCGTGACCGAGTGTGTGACCGAAGTTTAAAAGCATTCTTTCCCCTGCTTCCTTTTCGTCACGGTTTACTACATCACGCTTAATTTTTACACAGGTTTCAATTACATCGTCAATGTGTTCAAGAGCGTCGCCGTTTGCAAGCATTTCAAAAAATTCGCTGTCCTTGATACAGCCGTACTTGATAATCTCAGCCATACCGTCTGTGATGAACTGGTCGGGAAGAGTTGAAAGAGTGTCAGGATCAATCAAAACAGCCTTTGGCTGATAGAATGCACCAACAAGGTTCTTGCCCTGTGCAATGTCAACGCCTGTTTTTCCTCCTACGGATGAGTCAACCTGTGCAAGCAGAGATGTCGGAATCTGAACAAAGTCGATTCCTCTCAGATATGTTGCGGCGGCAAAGCCTGCCATATCGCCCGTAACACCGCCGCCAAGTGCAACGATAAGGTCTTTTCTTGTCATCTTAAAATCTGCAAGTGTGTCATAGATATCTGCGATTGTGTTAAGATTCTTTGACTGCTCGCCAGCCTGAAAAACATGGGCGGTAGTCTGATAACCCTGCTGTGAAAGAGAGTTGAGAACTCTCCATTTGTACAGCGGAGCAACATTTGTATCTGTTACAATAGTGATTTTTTCTGCATTTGAAAGCTTTTTGATAATCTCGCCGCAATTGTCAAGGATACCTCTTTCAATCATAATGTCATAGGGACTTCCCGTGGAAACATGAATAGTTTTCATAAAAGTTCTCCTTCCTCTTTATTCTCCGAGTGCCTGTTTGACCTCTCTGCCCTTTTCAAGAAGTGCCTTGAGAGCGTCGGCATCTTCGGCACTTATTGCATCTTTAATTTTTGTAATATTATCTATAAGTATATCAAGCTCGGAAATAAGCGGATCTTTGTTTTCAAGGAAAAGCTCACTCCAAAGCGTTGAATTTATGTTTGCAACTCTCGAAACATCTCGGTAACTTCCTGCCGAAAAGCCTTTGTGGTTCGGACAGCACGGACTTAAAACATATGAACACGCAAGCACATGCGGAAGCTGTGATGTGAAAGCAATCATTCTGTCGTGTTCTTCGGGAGTTGTGATTTTTACTGTGCCAAAACCGATTGATTTTGCAAAGTCAGACAACATATTTACAACGCTGTTATCAGCCTTGCACGGAACGATAATGTAGCTTGCATTTTTGTAAAGGTCGGCGTCCGAAACATCAAAACCGTTTGTTTCCTTGCCTGCCATCGGATGACTGCCGGCAAAAACAAAGCCGAATTTTTCGGAAAGCTCTGTCATCTGCGGACAAATTGCCCTCTTGATGCCTGAAACATCGGTTACAACCGCACCTTTTTTTATGTACTCGCCGTACCTTGCAACATAGTCAACAACCGCCTGCGGATACATTGAAAGGATAATTAGGTCTGCGTTTTCAAGACTTTCATGTGTGCCGATTTCATCAATCGCACCTTCTTTTTAAAGCCTTTTCGGCAGTAGATTTTGTTCTGTTGATACCGATTACACGGTGGTCGGTGTACTTTTTTATCGCCTTGCAAAAACTGCCGCCGATAATTCCGAGTCCTACAACTGCAATATTCACTGCATTAGCCTCCGTTTGTTTATTCTTTAGTAAAGTTAATTAAAGTCCAAATCGGTACGGCTGAAAAACCGTACCGAAAGTAAAAATCTTAATTTAATTTGTCAACAGCCTTTTTTAAGCCGAAAACCTTCTTTGCAACTCCGTCAAACTGCTTTGGAGTAAGTGACTGCGCACCGTCCGAAAGTGCGTGCGGCGGATCGTTGTGAACCTCTATGATAAGACCGTCTGCACCTGCGGCAACTGCTGCCATTGCAAGCGGTTCAACAAGCCATGACTTGCCCGATGCATGGCTCGGATCAACAATAACAGGAAGGTGAGAAAGCTTTTTGATAATCGGAATAGCCGAAATATCAAGAGTGTTTCTTGTAAATGTTTCGTATGTGCGGATACCTCTTTCGCAGAGCATAACCTTATCGTTACCGCCTGCCATAATATATTCGGCACTCATGAGCCACTCTTCGATTGTTGCGGAAAGACCTCTCTTGAGAAGGATAGGCTTGTCAATTTTGCCGAGCTCCTTGAGAAGCTCAAAGTTCTGCATATTTCTTGCACCAACCTGAATAATATCCACATTCTCGAACATATCAATGTGTGATGCTCTCATAATTTCTGTTACAATCGGCAGACCTGTTTCTCTTCTTGCTGTTTTAAGAAGGTCAAGTCCTTCTGCCTTGAGTCCCTGGAAAGCGTATGGTGAAGTACGGGGCTTGAATGCGCCGCCTCTGAGAAGTGTTGCGCCCGATGCTTTAACATCCTTTGCAATCTGAACAATCTGCTCCTCGCTTTCAACAGAGCAGGGACCTGCCATAATGTGCAGACTGCCGTCACCGATTGTTACATTGTCATTGATTTTAATGACTGTATTGTCGGGGTGGAACTTTCTGTTAGCCTTTTTGTACGGCTCCTGAACTCTCTTTACATTTTCAACAATGTCCTGAGCGTCAATATACTCAATGTCAATCTTTGTTGTATCGCCGATAAGACCGAGTACGGTTGACTGAACACCGTCCCACTTATTAACCTTTACATCATAGCTCTCTTTGAGCATATTTGTGAATTTTGTAATCTGCTCCTCTGTTGCAGACGGTTTTAATACTATAATCATTGCTTTAATTTCCTTTCAATTCACTTTTGACGAAACGAATCGAAGTTCGTCATATTTCTTTAGCCATTTTAGCACTTTAAAGCGTGATAGTCAATAGAATAAATGCAGAATCAAGCGTTTTTATGCGGTTTTTCAGCCACATCTGTTCCGCTTACTGCGTCGATTATTGCAAAAGCGGTTTTTAACGGCGTATTTTTGCCCTTTACCACAATGTCGGCAGCGGCATGATAAATCGGATATCTGCTGTCATAAAGGTCTTTCATAACCCTGTCCCTGTCCGGACGCTGAAGCAGGGGTCTTGTTGTGTCATTTTTAAGACGGCTTTTGATGATTCCCAGCGGAACATCAAGAAAAACAATCTTGTCCTTGCCCTTGAAGGCCTCAACATTTCTCTTGAATGTAAACGCACCGCCGCCCGATGCAATTACAAGACCTTCAAGCCCTGCAAGCTCAATGCAGGCATCGTGTTCCATATCACGAAACTTTTCTTCACCGTACTTTTCAAATATTTCGGAAACGGTCATTCCTGCTTTTTCTTCAATGTATGAATCCATATCAAGGAATTTTCTTCCCGATTTTCTTGCAATGTTTTTGCCTACGGTTGATTTTCCGCAACCCATAAATCCGCATAAAACTATGTTGTTCACTTTAAATTTCTCCGTTCATCAGAAATTCTTTTCAAGCTCTTTTGCAGAGTCGATACAAAGCTGAGCAATGTCGTCCTTGTCATAAACAGAGCCGTCCCAATGTTCGTGAGAAACAACTGCCTGCCATACGAGCATTGCCATTCCGCTTTCGGCTGTTGCGCCGTTTGCCCTTGCCTTTTTAACAAGCATTGTTTCAAGCGGATTGTAAACAGCGTCAAATACATTTGCACAACGGTTTATTACACTGTCGCTTACAGGCTGATTTTCAATCTTAGGATACATTCCGATAGGAGTTGCGTTGATAAGCACATCAATGTCACCCGAAAGTTCGTCAATAAGGCAGAAGCTTACATCGCAGCCTGCAACTGTTTTTCTGATTTCATCGCATAAAGCCTCGGCAATTTTCAAATCCTCTTTTCTTACGGCAAAGAGGAGGGGCTGTTTTTTGAGAACAACCTCATACGCCATTGTTCTTGCAACGCCGCCGCAACCGATGATTACGATTCTGCCGTTAAGCATAATTCCTGCCGCATCAAGAGCCTTTAAAAATCCGTCGGGGTCGGTTGTGTAGCCCTTTGAAATGCCGTTTTTGTTTGAAACCGTGTTTACACTGCCGTACATCTCGGCCTTTGCGTCAATTTCGTCAAGAAACGGAATGACTGCCTGTTTATGCGGAATTGTAATGTTAAATCCGTCAAGCCTTGAAAGGGTATTTTTAAATTCATATTCAAGATTTTCGGGAGCAATGTCAAGCTTTGTATATTCGGCTTTGACGCCCTGAAGTTCAAAAAGTCTTGTGTGTATAAACGGTGACATTGTGTGACCGATTGGGTGACCGATTACGGCAAATTTCTTGGTTTCCATAATAAAAAAATACCTCCGAGGTTCATATTTTTAGCTATGCAGAAATAAACTTAAAAGAAATTATTTATGCAAAAATCAGAAATTTTTCAAAAAATTTCAAATATATATTGACAAAGGGGTAAATAATCAATAATATAAGGGAAGTGAAGCAATCCGTTTGCTTTCATACCATTGTAGCATAAACTAAGTGCTTTTGTCTATAATTTACTTTGGACAATCAATATTTTTACCGGGAGGAATTATTAATGGTATTAGAAAAAGTTAAGGCAATTCTTGCTGAACAGTTCGATGTTGAAGAGGATAAGATTACTGCCGACACAGATCTTCAGGAAGATCTCGGCGCAGATTCACTCGATGTTGTTGACCTTCTTATGTCAATCGAAGACGAGTTTGAGGTTGAAGTTCCCGATGAGGAAATCGAAAACATCAAGACAGTTGGTTCACTCGTTTCTTACATCGAGGCTAACTCATAATTTGCTCTTGTTTTTTCGCACTTAATTTTTGAGAGGTCGTTTTTACGGCCTCTTTTTGTTTTGCTCAAAAAGGTTGAAAATTTAAAGATTTAGGCTGTATCAAAAAGGTTGAAAAATAAAGAATTAGTGTATAATAGTAATGTTATAGATGTTATGACAGCCGTGTATTCGGCATTTTGAAAATGCAAAAAATATGTTAAAAATAAGTAAAATTTTATTTTACGGAGGGAATATAATGGCAAACAACAAAAAAATGGTTGAAGCTATCACAAGCAGAGATGAGGACTTTGCAAAATGGTACACCGACATCGTTAAAAAAGCTGAGCTCGTTGACTATTCGGGCGTAAAGGGTTGTATGGTTATCCGCCCCTACGGATATGCTATCTGGGAAAATATTCAGGCTGACCTTGACCGTCGTTTCAAAGAAACAGGTCACGAGAATGTTTATATGCCTATGTTTATTCCCGAAAGTCTTTTACAGAAAGAAAAAGACCATGTTGAGGGCTTTGCCCCCGAATGTGCATGGGTTACGGTAGGCGGTCAGGAAAAGCTTCAGGAGCGTCTTTGCGTTCGTCCTACATCGGAAACTCTTTTCTGTGAACATTATAAAAAGATTATCAACACATACCGTGATCTTCCAAAGCTCTACAATCAGTGGTGCAGCGTTGTAAGATGGGAAAAGACAACCCGTCCGTTCCTTCGTACATCGGAATTCCTCTGGCAGGAAGGTCATACAATGCATGAAACCGAAGAAGAAGCAAGAGAAGAAACTCTCAGAATGTTACATGTTTATTCTGATTTCTACAAAGAAACTCTTGCTATCCCGGCAGTAATCGGCAGAAAGACAGAAAAAGAAAAGTTCGCAGGTGCCGAAGAAACCTACACAATAGAGCCGATGATGCACAACGGTGTTGCTCTTCAGGGCGGTACATCACACTACTTCGGTGACGGCTTTGCAAAGAGCTTTGGCATCACATACACAGGCAAGGACAACAAGCTTCATTATCCGCATCAGACATCATGGGGTGTTTCTACAAGAATGATCGGTGCGCTCATTATGGTTCACTCTGATGATGACGGTCTTGTTCTTCCGCCAAAGATTTCTCCTATTCAGGTTGCACTCATTCCTGTTGCACAGCACAAGGAGGGTGTTCTTGAAAAGGCAGAGGAGCTTAGAAAGGCACTTGCCGAAAAGTTCAGAGTAAAACTCGATTCTTCAGACCACGCTCCCGGCTGGAAGTTTGCCGAGTATGAAATGAAGGGCGTGCCTGTAAGAGTTGAAATCGGTCCCAAGGATATCGAAAAGAATCAGTGCGTGGTTGTTCGCCGTGATACCCGTGAAAAGGCATTTGTTTCAATTGACGAGCTTGTACCATTTGTTGAAAACCTTATGGTTACAATCCACAACGATATGTATGACCGTGCTCTCAGAAACACGCAGGAAAAGACATTCACGGCAACAACATTTGATGAGTTCGTTGACACAGCCAAGAACAAGCCCGGCTTTATCAAGGCGATGTGGTGCGGTGAAACAGCCTGTGAAGAGAAAATCAAAGAAGTTACAGGCGGTGTAAAAAGCAGATGTATCCCGTTCAACGAGGAGCATCTTTCAGATGTTTGCGTATGCTGCGGCAAGCCTGCAAAGCATATGGTATTCTGGGGCAAGCAGTATTAATTTGTAAATAAAGTCAATAATATTTTCGGAGGTGACGGGAATGCAGTCGGTCGATTTGAAAAAGCGTAGGCGTGCAGTAAAAATTGCAAATGCCGTAAACAGTATCGAGGGTGTTCCTGCCTCTGAAAGTTCAAAATTGTTGTCAGACCGTTGGTCAAACGGTGAAATAACAACCGAACAGATGAAGACAGAGTTGCTTGTAAAATATAAGACATCAATAGTACAATGACAGGTTCGGGACGCTAAGGTATGATATAAACCTTACTGTCTGCTCGTAAGAAAAAATAAAGGTGGTGAGAAAATGCCAATCAAGGTACAAAGTAATCTTCCGGCAATCAAGGTGCTGGAATCGGAAAATATTTTCGTAATGCCTAACGAGGTTGCCCTCAGGCAGGATATCCGTCCGTTGAAAATTCTTATTCTGAATCTGATGCCGACAAAAATCGAAACCGAAACCCAGCTTTTAAGGCTGCTCGGCAACAGTCCTCTGCAGGTTGATATCGAGCTTTTGCAGATGGCATCACACACCTCAAAAAACACATCTCCGCATCACCTGACAACTTTTTACAAGACATTTAATCAGGTGAAGAACGAAAGCTTTGACGGAATGATTATCACGGGTGCGCCTGTTGAACAGCTCGACTTTGAAGAGGTCGATTATTGGGGTGAGCTTTGTGAAATTATGGAGTGGTCAAAGCATAATGTGTGTTCAACATTCCACATCTGCTGGGGTGCTCAGGCAGGTCTTTATTATCACTACGGCATAAAAAAGCACCTTTTGCCCGAAAAATTAAGCGGAATTTACACCCACAAGGTGCTTGTTCCGCATCACAAACTCATGAGAGGCTTTGACGATACATTCACAATCCCTCATTCAAGGCATACGGGAATTGATGAAGAGGCGTTGAAAAGATGCAGAGGGCTTGAAGTACTTGCTGTTTCCGAGATTGCAGGTTCATGCGTGATTTGCAGTCGAAACGGCAGACAGGTGTTTGTTACAGGTCACGCAGAGTATGACCGTGACACCCTTGCCAAGGAATATTTCAGAGATAAAAACAAGGGACTCAATCCGAATGTTCCCTACAATTATTTCCCGAATGACGATGCGTCAAAAACTCCGCCGATGATTTGGAGGAGCAACGCAACCTTGCTCTATACAAACTGGCTCAACTATTTCGTTTATCAGGCGACTCCGTATGACCTCCGTGAGCTTATCAACAGATATCCTCACTAAATTAAATACAAAATCAACCCCGAAGTGCCAAAACTTCGGGGTTTTGTTATGTAAAGTGTTGTATTTATCGTGTACATTATGTTATAATTATTTTAATTGTACATAATGAAAAAGTGCAAAAATGAAAATCTGCAATGAAACAGGTGTTTTTATGGAGAAAAAGCGTACCGTAATCAAGGTTGGTACTTCAACGCTGACTTATGAAAACGGAAAAATAAATTACAGAAGAGTTGAACAGCTTTGCAAGGTGCTTTCCGATTTGCAGAACCGCGGAGAACAGGTTATCTTCGTTTCTTCGGGTGCTATTGCTGTAGGAATGGGCAAGGCAGGTCTTGACAAGCGACCTACCGAAACCAAGAAAAAACAGGCTCTTGCCGCAATCGGTCAGTGCGAGCTTATGTTTATGTATGACAAACTTTTCGGCGAGTACAACCACTCTGTTGCTCAGCTGCTGCTTACCCGCCACGCTGTTGAAACAGAGCAGAAAAGACAGAATGTTATCAACACAATTGACGAGCTTCTCAGAATGAACATCATCCCCGTAATCAACGAAAACGATACCGTTACAATTGATGAGCTTGAGGGCAACAATTTCGGCGATAACGATATGCTTTCCGCAATTGTTGCAGGACTTGTTGTTGCAGACAGGCTCATTATTCTTACGGATATTGACGGTCTGTACGATTCAAACCCACGAACAAATCCAAATGCCAAAAAGCTTGATATTATCGAAAAAATCAATGCGGAAATTTTTGAAATGGCGGCAGGCACAGGCTCAAACCGTGGTACAGGCGGTATGATTACAAAGCTTCAGGCGGCTGATTATGCCACAAAACGAGGTGTTGAGGTCAGCGTTATCAACGGCTCAAATCCCGAAAATCTTTATGAAGTAATAGACGGAAACAAAATCGGAACAAAATTTTTACCTGTTAAATAATCGGAGGAAAATTATGACTACACTTGAACAAATGGGCGCAAAGGCAAAAGATGCGTCAAGATTTCTTATGACAGCCGGTTCAAAAAAGGACATTGCCCTCGGTGCAATTGCAGACGCACTCTGCGAAAACTGCGAAGAAATTCTTGCAGCTAACAAAATTGACCTTGAGAACGGCGAAAAAAGCGGTCTTACGGCGTCACTTCTCGACAGACTCAGATTGTCGGAGGAGAGAATCAACGGTATGGCTGACGGGGTAAGACAGGTTGCGGCTTTACCCGATCCCGTGGGCAGAGTTCTTGACGGCAGAACCCTCAAAAACGGCTTGCAGATTGAAAAGGTAACAGTTCCGATGGGTGTTATCGGAATCATCTTTGAGGCAAGACCTAATGTAACTTCCGATGCGGCGGCTCTTTGCCTTAAAGCAGGCAGTGCCGTAATTCTTCGTGGCGGTAAAGAGGCTTTTCATTCAAATATGGCAATCGCAAAGGTTATGCGTGACGCACTTGAAAAGGCAGGATTTCCCCGTGACTGCGTAGCACTTGTTGAGGACACAACAAGACAGAGCGCAACAGAGCTTATGCAGCTTTCCGATTATCTCGATGTGCTCATTCCCCGTGGCGGTGCAGGACTTATCAAAAGCGTTGTTGAAAATGCAAAGGTTCCCGTTATCGAAACAGGTGTGGGTAACTGCCATATCTATGTTGACAAGAGTGCAGATATTGAAATGGCAAAGAATATTGTTTTCAACGGCAAAACCTCTCGCCCATCTGTATGCAATGCGCTTGAAACATTGCTTGTACACAAGGATATCGCAGAAAAAGCTCTGCCTGTAATCAAAGCAGAGCTTGATAAAAAGAATGTTGAAATCAGAGGATGTGACAGAACAAAACAGATTCTCGGCGACTGCGTTGTTTCTGCAACGGAAGAAGATTATAGAATCGAATTTCTCGATTACATCATTGCCGTAAAGGTTGTTGACAGCCTTGATGACGCAATTGCTCACATTCAGAAGTACAGTACAGGTCACAGCGAATGCATTGTGACAAGCGACTACAACAGTGCAAACGAGTTCACAGCACGAATTGATTCTGCGGCGGTTTATGTAAACGCATCAACTCGCTTTACCGACGGCGGAGAATTCGGACTCGGTGCAGAAATCGGAATTTCAACCCAGAAGCTCCACGCAAGAGGACCTATGGGACTTAACGAGCTTACAAGCTCAAAATATATCATCAGAGGAAACGGACAAATCCGATAATCACATCAGAAGATACATCAGCGCAAGCAGAACCGACGGATCGGTGTTTTCTTCCATAAGCAGTATCACAAGCAAAAGAATCAGGCTCTGTTCCTTGTTTTTGAACATCAGATTCAAAAGACCGTCATCCTTTTTCACAACGGGCGGTTCGGGAATTTCGGACTTTGGTTCTTCCTGCTTTTCGGGTTGTTTCGGAACTTCTCTTCTTGGTGCTTCACGATTGAATTGCGGCTTTCGGTGCATCTGCTGTGCTCGGTTAAAAGCCTCCTCTTCAAAGCTCGGCAAAAAATCACCTCCTGTCAGAACAATCCGTTTTCACGCAGTAACGGCATAAGGCGGAATAATTTCAGCATCTTTTCGGCTTTGTCAAGCTTTTCCTGCCGTTCATGTGAAAGAAACGGTCTGAGCGAATCAAGCAGTCGGGTGGTGTCATCGCTGTTGTTCAGCGAGCTTAAAAGCGGTGCAAATTTGGCAATTGTACCGATTGTGTCGTCACCGCCCAGCACTGACATAAGGTTATTTTCGGGCGGTTTCGGCTTTGGCGGTTGTTTTTGCTCACCTGTCAGACCAAGCTGTGCCCCAAGACTTTGCACCTGTTTCATTGCCTCGGGGTTCTGCAAGATCTGATTGAGCTTATCCTGTAAATCAGACATATCATTCACCGCCGAGCAGTTTCATCAGCGCCTGAGCCTGCGGACTTTGCAAAAGTTTCTTTGCTTTTTCGGGATCCGACAGAACGCTCTCAATCTGCTTTGATTGATTCGGATTTGTATTTTTCAAAAGATTTTCTATGTTACCGCTTTGTGCGGCACTTTCAAGCTGTTCCTTAGAGATACCGTACTTTTTCGATACCTCACCGAGCAGTTTATTAACTTTTTTATTATCAGACATACCAACACCTCAACATATACTATGCGGAAATTTTATTTTTAGAACGGAGAATTTTCAATGCGTATTTTGGTAGTTTCGGACACTCACGGAGATCTTCGCAGTCTTATCAAAGCCGTTGACGCACAGCGCAAGGCGGAAATAATTGTTCATTGCGGTGACGGTGAAGAACAACAGCGGTTTTTAAAAGATAATTACAAAGACAAAATGATTGTAGCCGTAAGGGGCAACTGCGATTGGAACAGCTTTTTTCCGTCAAAGGAGATTTTTAAAGCCTGCGGTAAAACCATCTTTGTAACACACGGACATCTCTATGACGCAAAATCGGGACTTTACCGCATTACCTCCGCCGCAAGAGAAGCGGGAGCGGATATTCTCCTCTTCGGTCATACACATATGCCTCTCACACTCTATGAGGACGGTCTGTATATTATGAACCCCGGTTCATGCCACGGATACTATGCGTCCTACGGCATTATCGACATCACCGACAAGGGCGAAATTGTTACCAATACCGTAGCCTTAAAACAATTGTGGAAATTGCAAAAATAAAATGATATAATTAAATGTGATAAATAAGCGGAGGTGGGATTTTGAATTTTGACGGTTTTGATTTTGACGACAATATAAAACAAACCTTCAACACCCTTGATATTCAGGGCAGAGTTCCACACGCTGTTGTAATAGAAAGCAGGGACAGCGAAAAGGCGATGAACCTTGCCGTGTTTCTGTCAATGTATGCGGTGTGTACCGAACCAGTAAAGCCTTGCGGTCATTGTGAGCAATGTCACAAGGCAAAGAATAAGGCACACGCCGACATTAAATATGTTGAACTTCCAAATGACAGAAAACAAAATTCAATTGAGCAGATGAGAGAGATAATCGGTGACTCTGTCATAAAGCCGAATGAGGCAGATGCAAAGGTGTATATCTTCCCTTTTGCCGACACAAGGCTTTCGGACATCGTTCAAAACTCGTTTTTGAAACTTCTTGAAGAACCTCCGCAGAATGTATATTTCATTATGCTCTGCGAAAACTCCAAGAAACTGCTCCCAACAATTCTCTCCCGTTCAAGTGTATTCCGTCTGAAAACAAAAGATGTTTTCAGTGAGGATGCGGTTGCAGGCGCAAAAAAAATTGTAAAAGGAATTTTATCGACACGGGAGTACAACCTTATGCAGGCACTCTATGCCCTCAGCGATAAAAACCTTGCAGACGAAATTCTGCTTGTCGTAAAGCTGATTCTGCGTGACGGAATGGCAAAAAGCGTCGGAGCGGATGCGGTTTTTGACGAGGAATGTGCCGGGGAGCTTGCAAGACGATTTACTCGGGCAAAGCTGATTTCTATGATTGAGCTTACCGAGAACGCAAAACTGAAAATACCGAAACACATAAATATAAATCTTCTCACAACTTGGCTGTGCGGAGAATACAGGAGGATTTCATGGCAGAGATAATCGGAGTACGATTTAAAGAAGTCGGCAAAGTGTATTACTTTGATCCGCTTGACAATAAGCTTAACACAGGCGACAGGGTAATTGTTGAAACGGCAAGAGGTCTTGAGTGTGGAGAGGTTGCAACTCCGAACAAGACCGTTGACGATGCGGAAATTTCGCATCCGCTCAAGCCGTTAATCAGAATTGCAACCGAAAAAGACCTGAATCACCTTGCGGAAAACAAACTCAAAGAAAAGGAAGCATACAGAATCTGTGAACAGAAAATTGCCAACCACAAGCTTGAAATGAAGCTTGTAAATGTTGAATACACATTTGACAACAGCAAAATTCTTTTCTACTTTACGGCTGACGGACGGGTTGACTTCCGTGCACTTGTAAAAGACCTTGCAAGTGTATTCAGAACAAGAATTGAGCTTCGCCAGATTGGCGTGCGTGATGAGGCAAAAATGCTCGGGGGACTCGGCATCTGCGGTAAGCCGTTTTGCTGTGCAAGCTTTATGGGCGAGTTCCAGCCCGTTTCAATCAAAATGGCAAAGGAGCAGGGCCTGTCACTCTCTCCCGTTAAAATTTCGGGAACCTGCGGCAGACTTATGTGCTGTCTTAAATATGAACAGGAGGCATACACAGACCTTCTTAAACACACCCCCAAGGTAGGAGCAATTGTAAATACTCCCGAGGGCAGAGGTCTTGTTGTTGAAAACAACCTGATTGCAGGAACTTTAAAGGTTAAGCTCAACAACACTCCCGAAGACGCCGCTCCGAAATCATTCACAGTCAAGCAATGCAAGCTTGTTAAGGACGGCTACATCAAGCTTGACAAAAAGGAAATGGAGAAATTCAAGGGACTTGAATAATTTTTTGTAAATGCGTACAGCGTTCGTCAAGTTGCAGTAAAAAAGAACTGTTTTCAGTTTAAAAATATAAAATTCTTTCCAAAAGGTTGCTTTTTTCAAAATTTATGTTACAATAAAGGTGAAATTCATGAAGGAGGTATTTCCCTATGGCATATACTATCAGTGACGATTGCATCATGTGTGGTGCTTGTGCAGACAACTGCCCTTGCGACGCTATTTCAGAAGGCGACGGCAAGTATGAAATCAATGCAGACGCTTGTGTTGATTGCGGTTCATGTGCTGAAGTTTGCCCCGTCGGCGCTCCACAGGAAGGCTGATTAAGGGTTAATCCACAAAGACAGGCGGCAGGGATTTCCTTGCCGCTTTTTAATTACTGTTTTCAGGGGAATACCGATGAACAATAAACATCTTGAACCGCTTGGCGGCGGTATTAAAATATATGTGTCAGACAGCTACCGTTTTTCAACGGACACAATCTTACTTGCCGATTTTTCAAAGCAAATCGGTGCGAAAAAATGTGTTGATCTCGGCACGGGCTGCGGAACTATTCCGCTTTTGTGGTACAAAAACAACAATCGTCTTGACATCACGGCGGTAGAAATACAGGAGAATGCCTGCAAGCTGTTTTCACAAAGTCTTGAATACAACAATCTTCAGGACAAAATCAGAATTGTAAACTCGGACTTAAACAAGCTTGACGGTGCATTGCCGCTCGGCTCATTTGACCTTGTTGCCTGCAATCCGCCCTACAAAATCAGCGGAGGCGGAATTACAAATCCCGAAAACGCAAAGCTTGTTGCAAGGCACGAATCCGAATGTACGCTTGACGATGTGTGCCGTTGCGGTTCGTCGCTTTTGCAGTTTGGAGGACGGCTCTGCATTTGTCAGCGCCCCGAAAGACTTGCCGATGCAATGGAGGCAATGCGTAAATATTCGGTTGAGCCGAAAAAATTAAGGCTTGTTCAACAGCGAAAGTCAAAAGCCCCGAAGCTCTTTTTGCTTGAAGGCAGAAGAGGCGGCAAAAAGGGATTTCTTGAGGTTATGCCAACCCTGTTTATTGAGGACGAAAGCGGAAACTTTTCCGAAGAAATGCTGAACATCTACGGCAGTTACAAGGAGGACTATATAAATTGAGCGGAATTTTATATGTAACGGGAACGCCGATCGGCAACCTCGGAGATTTTTCACCGAGAGCCGCAGAAACCCTCGAATCGGTTGATTTCATTGCGGCAGAGGACACAAGGGTAACGCTTAAGCTCTTGAATCATTTCGGCATAAAAAAGCCTATGGTGAGCTATTTTGAACACAACAAGCGTGAGCGTGGCGAAATCATCTGCAACAGAATTAAGCAGGGCGAAAATTGTGCAATTGTAACGGACGCCGGAATGCCGTGCATTTCCGATCCGGGCGAAGATTTGATAAAGCTCTGCGAGGAGCGTGGAATAAAAACCGTGGTGATTCCCGGTCCGAGTGCCGTGATTTCCGCACTTGCGGTTTCGGGACTTGAAACAGGCAGATTCACATTTGAAGGCTTTTTGAGCGTGAACAAAAAGAGCCGAAGCGAACATCTTGACAGTCTGAAAAACGAACGCAGAACAATGATTTTCTACGAAGCACCACACAAGCTTCCTCAAACTCTCCGAGATTTGTACAGCTTTTTCGGTGACAGAAAGCTTTCGATTGTTCGTGAACTCACCAAAGTTCACGAAGAAGTAATCCGCACCACAACAAAATATGCTGCGGAAAATTATGCAGACGGCAGTCTGAAGGGCGAATTTGTGCTTGTGCTTGAGGGCAAAAAGCAAGAGGAAAAATCCGAAGAATACACCCTTGAATTTGCGGTTGAAACCGCCCGCAAGCTGATTGAAAACGGTGCAAAGCCCACCGAGGCGGCAAAAGAGGCGGCAAGCATAACGGGCTTTAAGAAAAATGAGATTTACAGGGAGCTGTTGTAAATGACATACGAAAATGCTGTTGAAAAAATTCATTCACTTTTGACATTCGGTTCTCGTCCGGGACTTGACCGAATGAGAATTTTACTTGACAGGCTCGGAAATCCGCAGGACAGGCTGAAATTTATACACATTGCAGGTACGAACGGCAAAGGCTCGGTTTGTGCTATGCTTTCATCCGCACTTGTTGCGGCAGGCTACAAAACAGGCTTGTTCATTTCACCGTATATCACGGATTTTCGTGAGAGGATACAAATAAACAATTGTATGGTGAGCGAGTCCGTTCTCACGGATGCGGTTGAAAAAACTTTCCCTATTATCGAGCAGCTGCGTGAAGAGGGCACAATCATCACAGAATTTGAGTATGTCAACGCTCTTCAATTTTATATACACGCAAATGCAGATTGTGACATTGTTGTTCTTGAAACAGGAATGGGCGGTCTGCTCGACTGCACCAATACTATAAAATCACCGCTTTGTGCCGTTATCACCACAATCGGACTTGACCACACGGCAATTCTCGGTGATACAATTGAAAAAATTGCACAGCAGAAATGCGGAATCTTCAAGCCCGACTCAATGGCGGTTACTTCAAAGCAGGATATCCGTGCAATGAAGGTTATTGAATCAACTGCAAGAGAAAAGAAAATTCCGCTTGCAACGAGCGAGAGCGTTAGCATTGATGTCATCGAAACCACCTTAAAGGGCAGTCGCTTTATGTTTAACGATGTTGAAATTGACCTTCCGCTTTCGGGTGATCATCAGCTTGAAAATGCAAAAACCGCACTTGCGGCGCTTGATATGCTCCGTTGCAATTCTCTGATTTCAATAACAGATGAGCAGATTGCAAACGGTTTTGCAAAGGCTGTCAACCCTGCAAGACTTGAGCTGTTGAGTGAAAAGCCGATTGTTCTGCTTGACGGTGCTCACAATCCTAACGGAATTGAGGCACTTAAATCGGCAATCCAAAAATTCCTTCCGAATAAGTATATAATTGCAATCACGGGTATGCTTGCCGACAAGGATGTCAGCACTTCGGTAAAACTTCTTGACGGAGTTTTTGACAGGGTTTACACAGTTCCCGTTCACAATCCAAGGGCAATGCACCCTGCAAAGCTTATGCAGAAATATGCAAAATTTGTTGACGATACAGTAACCTTTGAAAGTGCCGAACACGCATTTGATATGGCTTTTGAACAGGCTGAAAAGACCGATTGTGCAATTGTAATCTGCGGTTCGCTCTACCTTGCAGGCGAAATCCGTCCGTATATCATCAATAAAATTAAGGCTGAAAACGAATCAGCCGAAAAGTAAATTTTTCATTACAACAGAATAAAACAAATTTTTTGCTCCGCACTTATTATCATTAAGATAACAGGTGCGGAGCTTTTATTTTTTAGAAGGACTGATAAAATTGCTGAAAACGGAATTTAAAAATAATATTCTCACGGCATACATTGACGGCGAAATTGACCACGATTCGGCGGCAGGAATACGCACAAAAATTGACGCCGCCGTTCAGACAAACAAACCGAAACTTTTGTGCCTTGATTTTTCAAAAGTATCGTTTATGGACTCATCGGGCATAGGTCTTGTAATGGGGCGATACCGCCAGATGAAGCTTGTCGGCGGAGCATTGCGTGTGATTAATATTCCCGACAGATTGTACAGGCTTTTTTCAATGTCGGGACTTGAAAGTCTGGGGGTGTTGAGATGAAAACAGTAAATGAAATGAAACTTTGCGTGCCGTCAAAAAGCTGTAATGAGGCTTTTGCACGGTGCGTTGTGTCGGCATTTGTAATGAGCCTTGATCCTACCGTAAACGAACTCAGCGACCTAAAAACCGCTGTGTCCGAGGCTGTGACAAATTGCATTGTTCACGGCTACCGCCACCAAAGCGGAACGATTTACATAAACGGAAAAATCACCTCCGAAAACAAGGTGATAATCACAATCCGTGACAAAGGCTGCGGAATTTCCGATATTAAAAAGGCAATGGAACCGTTGTTTACAACCGCTCCCGAGGAAGACAGGGCAGGACTCGGATTTGCAGTTATGCAGAGCTTTTGCGACAAGGTACGTGTCCGTTCAAAGCCCGACAGCGGAACAACCGTAACTCTTGAAAAAATTATAGGTTCGGAAAATGACCGATAAAAATAAACTTGCCGACAAAAATATGGGACTTGTCCATGCCTGTTGCAAACGATTTTCAGGCAAAGGAATAGAGTACGAAGAACTTTTTGCATCGGGGTGTCTCGGACTTGCAAAGGCGATTAATAACTTTGACGAAAGCCGTAACCTGCAGTTTTCAACCTATGCCTTTCCTGTAATTATGGGCGAAATTAAGCGACTTTTTCGTGACGGCGGTGCAGTCAGGGTAAGCCGCACATTAAAGGAGCTTTCACTTGCAATATCAAGGCTTAACAATGAAAGCAAGCTGAAAAACGGCAGAGAACTCACCGTGAGCGAGCTTGCCGAAAGGCTTGATACAAGCGAGGAAAAAATCATTGACGCACTCAACAGCACAAGAGTTCCTCTCTCCCTGACTGCCGAATATGACAGCGAGGGCAACCCACAGCTTGATGTCCCGACAGATGATATTCAAGACGAAATCTCGGAACGATTGTCGCTTGAACAGGCGGTAAAATCCCTATGCGAAACCGACCGAAAAATAATTCAACTGCGGTACTATCGGAGCAAAACACAAACTCAAACCGCCAAAATTCTTTCCATGACACAGGTTCAAATCAGTCGGCGGGAAAAGAAAATTCTCACCGCCATTCGGGAAAAAATGTCAGTTTAGCACCCCGATTTTCCGAATGAGGCATTCAATGAATCCCCTGCATATTTATATTTATAAAAATTTTCATATTTAACAACAAAAGCGCCCGAACAACGGACGCTTTTACTTTTTATTTAATTCTGTTTTTCAAGCTTCAGCTTTTCAACAATTGCATCAACCGTGGTTTCGATACTGCTCAGCTCCATTGACACCGTGATATCGGCATACTTTTTATAGAGCGGATAACGCACTCTGTACACATCATCAAGAGTTTCACCCTTACCGAATGCAATGCCTCTTGTTTTGATATTTGTAACTCTGCGCTTGATTTCATCGAGGTCAACATCAATGAAAACTACCTTGCCGTTTTTTCTGAGGTTTTCCATGGCATTTTCGCTGAGAACCATTGAACCGCCTGTTGCGATAACGGTCTTGTCGCAGTCAAGCTCTGCACCGATTTTTCCCTCAAGGCGGAGAAAAAAGTCAAGACCTTCATTATCAAGAATCTCCTGCAACGGCTTTCCAGCCTCTTTGCAGATTATCAAATCTACATCAACAAAGGAATAACCCAGCGCCTTGGCAAGCAACACACCGACTGTGCTTTTGCCCGATCCAGGCATTCCGATTAAAACTATATTTTTCATATTAAAGAATCCTTACATTAAGTGAATCTGTGCTTGAAGTCGGGCAGGTTTTGTTTGACGAAAGCACAACAACCGTGTCGCCTTTTTTGACAACGCCTGTGCTGAGAGCCTTTTCCATAGCCTGTTTCGTGATTGAATCAGATGTGCGCTTTTCTTCGCCCATGACAGCCATAACACCCCAGTTAAGACAGAGCTTTCTGCATACAAGCTGTGATGTTGCAACTGCAATAACGGGACAGTCAGGTCTGTAATGAACCATCGCTCTTGCAACTCGACCTGTTGCACTTTCAACAATAATAGCCTTTGCGCCTACTGCCTGTGCAATATTCTTTGCAGCTTTACAGATACTTGATCTTATTGGGTTAGTGTCCTTCATTCCGTGTTCTTCCACATACTCATGAAGTGCGGTAAATTCACCGTTTTCCTCAGCCTCCGAACAAATTGCGTCAAGTGCCTTTACGCTTTCAATCGGGTACTTACCTGCGGCGGATTCTGCCGAAAGCATTACTGCGCTTGTGCCGTCATAAACTGCATTGGCAACATCGCTGATTTCGGCTCTTGTAGGACGGGGAGCCGTTGTCATACTCTCAAGCATCTGTGTTGCAGTGATTACATATTTACCTCTTGAAACGACCTTTCTTATGATTGTTTTCTGAATTTCAGGCAGCTTGATAAACGGAATTTCAACGCCCATATCTCCTCGGGCAACCATAATACCGTCTGCGTAATCAATGATTGCGTCCATATCGTCAACACCGCTCTGATTTTCAATCTTTGCGATAATTTCAACATACTCATAGCCGAGGCTGTCAATAAAGTCACGAAGAGTTCTAACATCATCGTGATTGCGGACAAATGATGCGGCAACAACTGTTGCACCGTGGTTAAGACCGAACTCAATGTCTTTTCTGTCCTGAGCGCTTACATACGGCATGTTGATGAAGTAGCCCGGAATATTGATGCTCTTGCGGTTTTTAAGCACACCGCCCTTGTTTACGGTACAAACGATTGACTCGGGGTTTACCGACTTAACGACAAGCGAGATAATACCGTCATCAAGCAAAAGCTCTCTGCCGATTGCCTTCTGACCCTCGGATTCAAAAATATCAACAAGCTTAGGAAACGAAAGGCTTACACCTGTTTCGTCGCCCTCTTCTTTGTTTTTAAAAAGACTGAACTCTGCACCCTCGACAAGTTCAACAGAACCGTCCTTAAATGTGCCGACTCTGACCTCAGGACCCTTTGTATCGAGGAGAATTGCAACATTTTGACCGCTCTCTGCAATTGCCTCTTTAAGGTTTTTGATTGTAACCTCAAGCCGGTCATAAACACCGTGCGACATATTGATTCTGGCAACATTCATACCTGCGTCAATCATTTTACGCATCATTTCTTTTGAATCGCAGGCAGGGCCTATGGTACAAACTATCTTAGTCTTTCTCATAATTTCTCCGTCCTTTTAAAATGCTTATATTCTGTTATTGTGCATATGTATGAATCTGTGTAAAAATTTTGATTACACTCATTATATATTATTCACAACACAATTTCAATCTTTGATTTGTAAAATTTCACATTCTGTGGCTTGTACAAAAATTTTTCAAAACAATAACAAAAAATCGGGCAGTTTCTGCCCGATTCTGTGCTTGAATTACACAAGATTTACGATAATCTTCTGAATTTGTGTTGCGTCAAGAACGGTGATTTCACCGTCACCGTTTACATCGGCAACATTGAGCTGACTGTCTGTGAGTGTTTCAAGACTTACAAGTACCTTTTGAATAAGAGTTGCGTCCATTACAGTAACTTCGCCGTCGCCGTCAACATCACCGATTTCAGCGAAAGGAGTGTACTCGCTAAACCACTTACTGCTGATCCATGCCGCACGGCTTGTCATCCAATCAGCCGCATAGTTATACATATCCGTAAAGCTGCCCTGATTGTAGCTTGTCTTAGTGTTACTTACGGTATATGTACCTGTTGTCATATCAAAGTCAGCCTTGTTCATTGATGTGTGGTCACAAATCCAACTGCTCGTTCTTATACTCCATCCACTTTTGTAGTTCATCTCACCGCTGTCCTTGAGAAGGTCAAAATACTGTGTTTTTGTATAGAATTCGTCAGAGTGCTTGTAAGATGCGGTCTTGCCTGCAAAATAGTTAATTGCAGGAACAAACTGCTCAAACCAGATATTTACGGCAGCTTTATTAACCTGAGTGTTTCTTGAAATATTATTAATAATGTTACTGCTGTTCTGGGAGCGTTTCTGTCTGTCCTTAAATCTGCACCACCAGCCTGAATACTGTGTGTAATCCTTAACACCGAAGTTCTGAAGATCCCAAGCACTGCCTGCAGCATTACCGAGCGCATTATCGTAGTCCCATACAGGTGAGCCGAAGAACTTATAGTTACCGTCGGAATCCTGCTTATAAACAAAGTAGCGCTTGAAACACCTGAATCCCAGTTTTTACCGAGTTCATTTATGATCCACAGCTTTGCACATGAATCAACATCAGCGTACTGTGAAAGGTCGGAGTCTGCTTTTTTAGCGGCTCTGTGGAAAGCATTGTACTTTTCACGAACATAGTTTTTAACTTCATTATAGCCCTTGTCGCCTTCAGAAAGCTCGGGAGCTTTAATTGTAACCTTGATGCCGTCATCACATTTTACATAGTAATCTTCACCGTCTACAGCACCGGAATCAACTTCACAAAGGAACGGAAAATCCTTGTTTACATTTCCGTCAGCGTCAAGGTATGCAGTATCGTCAATATCGTTGACAAGGGCACTCTTACCCACCTCAAATTTTTTCGGTCATCTGATATGAACCCCAGTAATAACCGTCTGAGTAGAAATCAACATATCTTGAATCCGAAGCATATGGAGTTCCTACTGCATCTGCAAGGTCATAAAGAAAACGGTTTCTTGTGAGTGAATCATCCTGATAGTTTGCAAGGAGAGAGAACTTTTTGCCCTTTGACATACCGCCGATTGAAACCTTATCGGAATATGTGATGTTGTAAGGCTTCTTAGCCTTGCCCCATGTTGAGTTGCCTCTGCCCTTGATTTTCTTGATTGAAGTATTGTCAATCTTGCCGTTCTTATCAACAATAGCGCCTGTTGCAGAGGAATAGTTGCTCTTATCCTCGTTAAGATAAGAGATAAGTTCCTTGCCGTTGCCGTCAGCGTTGCTGTTGTTCACATAGATTGCAGACTCGGCAGAAGACTTTAAGAATGTGAGGGAATAGGTTTTTCCGTCGGCAGTAACATTGCCTGCCTTATCAATTGTGTACGAAACCTCCCTCGACTCGCCTGACGGTATAGTTACATTATTAACAGTAACGCTTTTTGAATATGCGTTATAAAGCTCAACGCTTGTTGACGAAACACTGCTTGGAAGGAAGAAATACTTCCTATTAGTATTCAATTCCTCCATATCCTCGTTGTGTTCACATTGCCATGCAACCCATGCATCAGAATCGTCAGAACCGCTTACTGCGTGTGCATAAAGTGCATTCTGAGTTTTAAATGAAAGAGTCGGTGTTGATGTTTGAGCGGCAGAAACAGAAAATACCGACATACCGCCAACGGTCATCAAACCAGCAAGTACAATTGAAATCGCTTTTTTTGTTGTCCTCACTATAATCACTCCTAAAAAATTATATCAATAAGGAACTTTTAGATATATTCACAAAAAGTTCACTTGTTAATCACATCCGTCAAAATTATTGTACCATTTGCATAAAATTAATACAAGCAATTTTTCAATATATAACGGTACAATTTTGCGAAATTTCTTTATTTTCGTTGATTAATTTGATATAATATTATGGTAAAGATACGGTAACACTTACCGAAATTTTAAATCACATTAAGGAAGTGGCATAATGCGTAATTACGGCAAAAAGAAAAACTATTGTCTTATTGCGGCACTTGCATCACTTGTGGCTTTTTCAACTATGGCTGCAAGCGTTATGAGTGGTTGTGGAGAAAATTCGGATGAACAGAAAACAACAAAGATTGTTCACGAAACACGCATAGATACTCAGATTGAAACAAAAATTGAAAAATACACCGAGGTTGTAACAGATGCTCAGGGCAACACTGAATATGTTGAAGAAACAAAAGCTGTGCCTGTAAACAACAATGCCGGCGGCAACAGCAAGTCAGGCGATTCAGGCAATAGCTCCGAAAACTCAGGCGGCAGTTCTTCGGGCAAAAATTCAAACAGTCAACAGAGTTCCGTTATTGAAAAGAGTGAAACGAGCAAAACTACTAACAACAGTTCTTCAAAAACAGACTCAGGCAAAACTAATAACAACAAGAATAATAACAACAGCAATAAAAATAATAACAGTTCATCTTCAAAGTCGGATTCATCAAAAACTGATGACAGCAACAGCAAGTCACTTAAAATCGGCGGTAAAACATTCAATGTCGGTGATACAATTGTATGCACATACAATCTAAAAACACCTGCAGTTCTCGAAAACTATCAGGCAACAATCAAATATGATTCATCAAAGCTTACCTGCAAAAGTGCAAAAATGTCTGAACCCGCTAAATACGGAGCTATGCTCAACACAAAGATTGCCGGAGAAATTTCTATAAGCGGTGTCAACATCGGTGACGGGTATGACTACACAAACGGCGGTGCGTTTATGACAGTAGTATATGAAGTTAAAGGCGGCGGCTCAACATCACCAAGCTATCACTGGGAAGTTGCCTGCAGAGCGAGCGACAGTAAGAACCTTATCGACAAAAAGGGTAAGCCTGCGAGCGGTTTTAAGCTCAGCTCATCTTATAAAGATTCGGTTGCCAACTAAAATTAAATTGCTTTTAAAACCGTAAAATGAGGCTGTGAAGAAATGAAGTTTAAGACTTCGTTCTTCACAGCCTGTCTTGTTTTGTATAAAAGCACAGCGCACCCCGTTTCCTGTTCGTGAATACAGTTTGATAAATAAAAAGCATTTATGCCCGAGCGTATTATTGTAGTTATTCATACAATTTCAATGCAGCGCCGAACCGTGTTCGCCTGCTGATGAACTTTTTGTGGCTCTATAATAAAAGTCGTGGTAGCAAAAGAGCCTGCATTTTGAAACAAACGCAAAAACTCCCGACTAAAAAGTCGGGAGTCAAATTGAACTTGTATTAACTTAAAAAGAATTAAACGAGCTCGATAATTGCCATTTCAGCGGCGTCACCACGACGGGGACCGATTTTAGTAACTCTTGTATAGCCACCGTTTCTATCGCTGTATTTTGGAGCAATTTCCTTAAAGAGCTTGCTTGTAACATCTTCCTTAGTAACAAAAGCCAAAACAAGGCGTCTGTTGTGAAGAGTATCTTCTTTAGCTGTAGTAATCATCTTCTCTGCCATAGCCTGAACTTCCTTGGCACGAGTAAGAGTTGTTTCAATTTTGCCGTTTTCCAAAAGGAAAGTAACCATAGCACGAAGCATTGCAGTTCTCTGTGCAGTAGTTCTTCCTAATTTTCTTGTACCTGGCATTTCTTTCACTCCTTTACCGTTGAGTTTGTTGGTAAGAATTTGACAGAATAGCCTGTCAAAGACTTTGGGAAGTTATTCGTCTTCCTTCTGAAGACTAAAACCGAGAGAATTGAGCTTCTGTACAACTTCCTCGAGAGATTTTCTACCGAGGTTACGCACTTTCATCATATCCTCTTCGGACTTGTTGATCAAATCCTCTACCGTGTTAATGCCTGCACGCTTGAGGCAGTTGAAAGAACGAACTGAAAGATCAAGATCTTCAATTGTCATTTCAAGAATCTTTTCCTTACCCTTGTCATCCTTCTCAACCATAACTTCAGCACTTGAAGCTTTGTCGGAAAGGTTAACAAAAAGGTTAAGGTGTTCGGTAAGAACCTTTGCTGCAAGAGAAACAGCCTCCTGAGCATTGATAACTCCGTTTGTCCAAACATCCAAAGTGAGCTTGTCATAGTCAGTAATCTGACCTACACGAGTGTTATCAACTGTATAGTTTACCTTTAACACGGGAGTATAAATTGAATCAATCGGCAAAACGCCAATAACATTGTTGCCGCTTAACTGCTTGTTGCGCTCTGAAGGAATATATCCTCTGCCCTTGTCAACTGTGATTTCCATATTGAGCTTAGCACCCTCACCGAGTGTAGCAATATGGAGTTCAGGGTTGAGAATTTCAACCTCATCATCACATTTGATGTCGGCAGCCTTTACCTCACAGGGACCCTCGGCTGCAATTTCTATAACCTTGGGACTTGTTTCATGGAGCTTTGCAACAAGACTTTTCATATTAAGAACAATTTCCGTAACGTCTTCCTTTACGCCGGGAATAGTTGAAAATTCGTGAAGAACGCCGTCAATCTTGATTGATGTAACAGCACAGCCTTCAAGAGAGGAAAGCAGCACACGGCGCAAACTGTTGCCGAGTGTGTTGCCGAAACCACGCTCGAGTGGTTCAACAACAAACTTGCCGTACTTTCCATCCTCGGTTAATTCCTCGGTTTCAATTCTTGGCTTTTCAATTTCTATCATTCGCGAATCCTCCTAAACATTATGCGACTGCAAAAGCAGCCCATCTGTGTGTAATCTGCCTGTGAAATATAAGATTACTTGGAGTACAACTCAACGATGAGGTGTTCTTCAACAGGAAAGTCGATGTCTTCTCTCTGGGGAGCTGCAACAACCTTGCCACCGAGAAGGTTTTCGTTCTTCTCAAGCCACTTTGGTGTTACAATTGAAGATGTTTCGCCCTCTGCGATTGCCTTGAATCTTGCAGTTGAACGGCTCTTCTCCTTAACTTCGATTACATCGCCAACCTTAACAAGGTATGAAGGAATGTTTACCTTCTTACCGTTTACGGTAAAGTGGCTGTGACTAACAAGCTGTCTTGCTTCTCTTCTTGTAGCTGCAAGACCGAGTCTGAAGATAACGTTGTCAAGTCTTCTTTCAATAAGTGTAAGCAATACAGCACCTGTCTTACCCTCAGCTTTTTCAGCTTTTTCGTAGTAAGCTCTGAACTGCTTCTCCATGATGCCGTAGATAAATTTTACCTTCTGCTTCTCAGTGAGCTGCATGCTATATTCGCTCTTTTTTCTTCTCATCTTACCGCCGGGATTTCTGTTGGAAGTCTTCTTGGAATAACCCATAACTGCGGGTGAAATGCCAAGAGCTCTGCAACGCTTAGCGATAGGCTGCATATTTTTAGCCATAGTAGAATTTTCCTCCTTTTAAAATACTATACACGTCTTCTCTTTGGAGGACGGCATCCGTTGTGCGGGATTGGAGTAACATCCTTAATCATTGTTACCTCAAGACCTGCAGTCTGCAATGCACGGATTGCAGCTTCACGACCCTGACCGGGACCCTTTACATATACTTCAACATACTTCATGCCGTGTTCCATTGCTGCCTTTGCAGCTGTTTCGGCTGCTGACTGAGCGGCAAACGGAGTTGACTTCTTTGAACCTCTGAAACCGAGCTCGCCTGCGCTTGCCCACGAAACAGCGTTGCCCTGTGTATCGGAAATAGTAACAATTGTGTTGTTAAATGTAGACTGGATATGCGCTGCGCCTTTTTCAATGTGCTTGCGTTCACGGCGACGGCGGATAACCTTCTTACCACCCTTTGGTGCTGCCATAGTCCTTTGCCCTCCTTACTTCTTCTTATTAGCCATGGTTTTACGGGGACCCTTACGAGTACGAGCGTTAGTCTTTGAACGCTGACCTCTTACAGGAAGTCCTTTTCTGTGGCGAACGCCACGGTAACAACCAATATCAATAAGTCTTTTAATATCATAAGCGATGTCACGGCGAAGGTCACCTTCAACGCGGCAGTGATGCTCGATGTATTCTCTGAGCTTTGCAATATCTTCTTCTGTCAAATCTCTGACACGAGTGTCCGGATTAACACCTGTTGCAGCAATAATGTCGTCTGCAGTCTTACGGCCGATACCGTAGATATAGGTCAAACCAATCTCAACTCTTTTATCTCTCGGTAAGTCAACACCTGCTATACGAGCCATATAGTTGCACCTCCATATAAATTCTAAAATATAGTTTTGTTTTCGTTAGGTAAATTAACCCTGGCGCTGCTTATGCTTGGGGTTTTCGCAAATAACTAAAATCTTACCTTTTCTTTTGATTACTTTGCACTTGTCGCACATTTTCTTTACTGAAGGTCTGACTTTCATGTATAATCATTCCTTTCTAAAAAGTCGTGTTTTTACCCGAATTATTTAGTTCTCCAGGTAATTCTGCCTCTTGTCAGGTCATAGGGGGACATTTCCACCTTTACCTTATCACCCGGCAATATGCGAATGAAGTTCATTCTCAGTTTGCCTGAAATAACAGCTAATATCACGTGACCGTTCGGCAACTCTACCTTAAACTGTGCGTTCGGTAAAGCTTCCTTAACAATACCTTCAATTTCGATTACATCCTGTTTTGACATATTGTCAACCCTCGCTCTTTCTAAAATTGTTCAAAATTTTTCTTATCTGCGGATTGGTCTTGATTGAACCCTCTATCACGGTTCCTGTAGGAGAAATATGAATAAGCTTTTTCTTTTTAGGCTTCTCAACCTTTCTTCGCTTTCCGTCTGCAATGTAAGCGAAAACGGAATCGCAGTCGAGAACAACAAAAAAGCCGTTCTTTTCCCTTCCTGCCACAGCCTTTACGATACTGCCTTTTACTGTGTTCATAAAATCACCTTTAATCGCACAAAGTCATAATTTTAGGTCCGTCAGGAGTTATTGCAACAGTATGTTCAAAATGAGCTGAAAGCTTTCCGTCAGCAGTGACGGTAGTCCATTTGTCATCAAGAACACGCACATTGCACCTGCCCTGGTTCACCATGGGTTCAATGGCAATAGTCATACCCGGAATAAGCCGCACTCCTCTGTGAGCAGTGCCGTAATTGGGTACGCTTGGGTCTTCGTGCAGTTTCGCACCTACGCCGTGGCCGACAAAATCTCGTACCACCGAGTAACTGCGAGCTTCGACATACTTCTGAACAGCGTTGCCTATGTCACCGACACGGTTGAAGGCAAGAGCCTGTTTAATTCCCTCATACAGACTCTCTTTTGTGGCGTCAAGCAAAGCCTGTGCGTCTGCACTGATTTTGCCGCAGGGGAATGTAAAGGCGTTGTCGCCGTGAAATCCCCCGTAGAAAGCGCCAACATCCACGCTTACTATGTCGCCCTCTTTTAAAACGAGTTCTTTACTGGGTATGCCATGGATAACCACATTGTTAACGGAAATGCACGCACTCGCAGGAAAGCCGCCGTAACCGAGAAACGAGGGAACTGCTCCCTGTTTCTCGATGTATGAGCGGACAATGTTATCTATTTCATAAGTAGTAACGCCGGGCTTTACAGCCTCTCCCGCAACACGCAATGCCTCGGCAGAAATTCTGCAGGCATCTTTCATTTTTGAAAGTTCCCGTGCTGTCTTAACTACAACCATGAATTAAGCCTCAATACCTTCAAGGATAGCCTTTGTAGTAGCTTCTACATCGTCCTGTCCTTTTACAGTAACAAGCTTACCCTGCTTCTCATAGTAAGAAACGAGGGGCTCAGTCTCTTTGTGATATGTTTCGAGACGAGCAAGCACGGTATCGGGGTGGTCGTCCTTGCGCTGAACAAGGGTGCCGCCGCAATCGTCGCAGATGCCTTCCTTCTTGGGCTTTAAAGTCACAATGTGGAAAGGTCTGCCACAATTTTCGCAAACACGGCGTCCGGACATACGGTTGATGATTTTTTCATCAGAAATGTCGATGTTGATGACATGCTGAATCTCAACACCCATATTATCCAGAGCCTCAGCCTGAGGAATAGTTCTTGGAAACCGTCAAGAATGAAACCCTTCTTGCAGTCATCGGCAGAAAGTCTTTCCTTTACAATACCAATTACTACTTCGTTCGGGAACAAGCTTGCCTTCATCCATAAAGGATTTAGCCTTCAAGCCCATCTCAGTGCCGTTTTTCAGCGCTTCACGGATCATGTTTCCGGTTGAAATTGTGGGAATACCAAAGTGTTCACAAAGTACAGCGGCCTGTGTGCCTTTACCTGCACCCGGAGCACCTAACATGATAATGTTCATCTATTATACTCCTTTTTTCTCAATTAGTCAAGAAAACCTTTGTAATGACGCATCATCATTTGTGACTCGAGCTGTTTAACAGTTTCAAGAGCAACACCAACTACGATGATGATTGATGTACCGCCGATTGACATCTGTCCCATTCCGGAAGCAGCGCCGTAAATAAGCGGAACCATAGCGATAACAGCAAGGAACATAGCTCCGATTAAAGTGATTCTTGACAAAATCTTTCTGATATAATCGGCTGTCGGAGCACCCGGACGAATACCGGGAACTGTGCCGTTGTTAGCTTTAAGATTGTTAGCCATTTCAACAGGGTTGTACTGAATTGATGTATAGAAATAAGCGAACATTATAATGAACAAGAAATAAAGTACCATGTACAGCCAGCCTGTGGTGCTGAATGCTGCAAAGAATGCACCCCAGAAACCTTCTCCTGCAGGAATCTTGAGGAAGAGGTTGATTGTACTTGGAATTGAAAGAATTGAGCTTGCAAAGATGATTGGAAGAACGCCGCCGAGAGCAACCTTGATAGGAAGGTGGCTTGACTGACCGCCGTACATCTTTCTGCCCACAACACGCTTTGCATACTGAATCGGGATTCTTCTTTCGCTGTCCTGCATGAATGTGATAATCCATACGACAGCAACAAAGAGAACTACCCAGAGAGGTACGAGGAAGAAGAACTGTGTGCTGCCGTTAACAGCAAGGTTCCAGTACTGACCGAGTGTGTTGATAATCTGTGGGAACTGAGCAACGATACCTGCAAAAAGGAGAATGGAAATACCGTTTCCGATGCCGTGGCTGTTGATCTGTTCACCGAGCCACATCATAACCGCCGTACCCGCGGTAAAAACAAGGATGATTACGATAGCAGAGAACCAAAGTTCAAAACCGCTGTTATAAAGTGTTACCTTGCTGTTGAGAAGGTAGAAGTAATATGCAGTACCCTGAATAATACCGAGACCGACTGTTACATAACGAGTGATAGCACTGATTTTGCGTCTGCCGGCTTCGCCTTCTCTTGCCAATCTCTCCAGAGGAGGAATAGCAACGCAGAGGAGCTGGATGATGATTGAGCTGTTGATGTAAGGGGTGATACCCATTGCAAACAATGTTGCGTTGGAGAATGCACCGCCTGAGAGTGTATTCATATAAGAAAGCATTGTGTTAGACCAGTCATCCGGGTTCATAACACTTCTGAGGGCTGCGGTATCCAGGAACGGAACCTGAATAACCGAGCCGATTCTGAATACAACAATGATTAAGAGAGTAAATAAAATTTTCTTTCTTAAATCGGGGAGTGACCAAGCATTTTTAATGGTTTTAAACACTTAGATCACCTCTGCCTTTCCGCCCGCAGCCTCAATTGCAGCTTTAGCTGATTCGGAAAAAGCAGAAACCTTTACTGTAAGTTTTTTGTCAAGCTTACCGTTGCCAAGAATTTTAACAGCATCAAAGCCGTTCTTAACAACGCCTGCATTAACAAGAGCCTCAATATCTACTGTCGCACCGTCTTCAAACTTTCTGTTCAAAGTGCTGAGGTTAACTGCTGCTACAGTCTTAGCAAAAATATTGTTGAAACCTCTTTTAGGGATACGACGCTGTAAAGGCATCTGACCGCCCTCAAATCCGGGACGGATGCTGCCGCCTGAACGAGCCTTCTGGCCCTTATGACCTTTACCGGAAGTTTTGCCCCAGCCTGAGCCGTGACCTCTGCCGATTCTCTTTGAGTCCCTCTTAGAACCCTCAACAGGAGAAAGTTCATGTAACTTCATTAGTTCGCACCTCCTTGCTTATGCTTCACTAACCTCTACGAGGTGGATGATTTTTGCTACCTTACCCTTAGTCTGAGCGTTATCGGGCTGAGTTGTAACATCACCGATTTTCTTAAGACCGAGAGCGTGGGCGGTTGCAATCTGATCCTTCTTAGAGCCGATAAGACTCTTTACTAACTTAATTGTCATAATTTACAACCTCCCTATTAAAGAATTTCTTTAACGGATTTACCGCGGATTGCAGCAACTTCTTCAGCATTTCTTAATGCGCCAAGACCTGCAAGAGTAGCTCTAACTACATTACAGGGATTGTTGGAACGAAGAGCCTTTGTTCTGATGTCCTTGATACCTACTGCTTCAACAACGGCACGAACAGGACCGCCGGCAATAACACCGGTACCGGGAGCTGCGGGCTTCATAAGAACTCTGCCTGCACCGAACTCACCGATTACTTCGTGAGGGATTGTTGTACCTCTGAGTGAAACCTTCATGAGGTTCTTCTTAGCATCCTCAATACCCTTGCGGATAGCGTCGGGTACTTCGCCTGCCTTACCGATACCGAAACCAACTGTTCCGTTACCGTCGCCTACAACTACGAGAGCTGCAAACTTGAAAATACGACCGCCTTTAACTGTTTTAGAAACACGGTTAATAGTAACTACTCTTTCTTTTAATTCGCCTGTTACTTCTACTGTTTTAGCCAAAGTTATTCCTCCAATCCTTAGAAATTGAGGCCGCCCTCACGGGCGCCTTCGGCCAATTCCTTAACACGGCCGTGATATATGTTACCGCCTCTGTCGAATACAACATCAACGATATTCTTTTCTTTTGCACGCTCTGCAACGAGCTTGCCAACAGCCTTAGCTGCCTCTTTGTTTCCGCCATTGCCTGTGATTTCCTTATCAAGGCTTGAAGCCTGAGCAAGTGTAACACCGGCTACATCGTCAATAATCTGAGCATAGATGTTGCTTGTGGAGCGGAATACGCAAAGACGAGGACAAGAAGCTGTACCGCTGATCTTGCTGCGGACTCTCTTATGGCGTTTTGCGCGTGCCTTTTTTGTATCTGGTCTGCTTACCATTAATTATTCACTCCTTAATTATTTGCCCTTACCGGCCTTGCCTTCCTTGCGGCGGATAACTTCATCAGCGTACTTAATACCCTTGCCCTTATATGGCTCCGGAGGACGCTTTTCTCTTACTTCGGCAGCAAACTGACCAACCTTTTGCTTATCAATGCCGGAGATGATGATTTTGTTAGGATCGGGAACTTCAATCTTGATGTCCTCTGTATCCTCAACGATAACCTGGTGTGAATAACCAAGGTTCATAACGCACTTGTTACCCTGCTTCTGAACACGGTAACCAACGCCGTTAACCTCAAGAGTCTTTGAATAACCCTCTGTAACACCGATAACCATATTATGGATAAGTGTTCTTGTAAGGCCGTGAAGTGAACGGTTTTCCTTTGCGTCGTTAGGACGTGTAACCTCGATTACATCGCCCTTGATTTCAACAGTCATAGCAGGATTAAACTTGAAATCAAGTGTACCCTTAGGACCTTTAACTGTGATAACGCCGTTGTCAACTGAAGCTGTAACGCCGGCGGGAATATTTATAGGTTTTCTTCCAATTCGAGACATTTATCGCACCTCCTCTTACCAAATGTAAGCGAGAACCTCGCCGCCGATGTGCTGCTTTCTTGCCTCACGATCTGTCATAACACCCTTTGAGGTTGAAATGATGGCGATACCAAGACCCTTCATTACCTTTGGCATATCTTCTGCATTACTGTAAATTCTGAGACCGGGCTTTGATACACGGCGGAGACCTGTGATAACAGGAGTCTTGCCGTCTGTATACTTGAGTGTTACCTTAATAACGCCCTGCTTGCCGTCTTCAATAACTGTGAAATTCTTTACATAACCTTCGTCAACAAGAATCTGACAAATTGACTTCTTGAGGTTTGAAGCGGGAATTTCAACAGAATCATGCTTTGCTGAATTTGCGTTACGGATTCTTGTAAGTAAATCAGCAATTGTATCTGTAATCTGCATTATGCTTTACCTCCCTTGCTTACCAGCTTGCTTTCTTTACACCCGGAATTTCGCCCTTGTAAGCGAGTTCACGGAAGCAAATACGACAAATGCCATACTTACGGAGGTAGGCGTGTGGTCTACCACAGATGTTACATCTTGTGTACTCTCTTGTAGAGAATTTCTGCTTTCTCTGCTGCTTTACTTTCATTGAAGTTTTAGCCACAACAATCCCTCCTTACTTTGAAAACGGTGCGCCCATAAGCTTTAAGAGCTCGCGAGCTTCTTCGTCTGTTGTTGCAGTGGTTACGAAACAAATGTCCATACCACGAACCTTGTCGATCTTGTCATAGTCAATCTCGGGGAAGATGAGCTGTTCTTTGAGGCCCATGTTGTAGTTACCACGGCCGTCAAATGAATCAGGGTTGATACCTCTGAAGTCACGAACACGGGGAAGTGCTACATTGAAGAATCTGTCGAGGAATTCATACATTCTCTCGCCTCTTAATGTAACCTTACAGCCGATTGCCATACCTTCTCTGAGTTTGAAGTTAGCAACTGACTTTCTTGCCTTACAGATGAGAGGCTTCTGACCTGTAATAGCAGAAAGGTCTGTGCAGATAGCATCAATTACTTTTGAGTTATCTTTTGCTTCGCCTGCGCCTACATTGATAACGATTTTATCAAGCTTAGGAATCTGCATTGTGCTCTTGTAGGAGAACTTTGACATAAGAGCAGGTGCAACTTCTTTTGAATAATATTCTTTAAGTCTTGCCATATCTTATTTCCTCCTTAAAGTGCTTCGCCGCATTTAGCGCAAACTCTGCCCTTAGAGCCGTCCTCATAGAACTTATGAGCAACTCTTGTAGGCTTTTTGCATCTTGGGCAAACGATCTGAACCTTAGATGCATACATAGCACCCTCAGCCTTAATGATACCGCCCTGCTCGCCCATCTTCTTGGGCTTAACATGCTTTGAAACCATGTTTACCTTTTCTACGATAACTTTGCCTTCTTTAGGGCTTACAGCCATAACCTGACCTGTCTTGCCCTTGTCCTTACCGCTTAATACGATAACGGTGTCGCCTGTTTTAACATGAACTTTACTCATTGTGACACCTCCAATTAAAGTACTTCGGGAGCGAGAGAAAGAATCTTCATATAATCTTTATCACGAAGCTCTCTTGCTACCGGTCCGAAGATACGAGTACCCTTCGGGTTCTTATCTTCCTTAATAATAACAGCTGCATTTTTCATCGAAACGGATATAAGTACCGTCTTCTCTTCTGACGCCCTTTGCAGAACGAACAACTACAGCCTTTACAACGTCGCCTTTTTTAACAACACCGCCGGGTGCTGCCTTTTTAACCGAGGCTACGATTACATCGCCAATGTTGGCATATCTCCTTCTGGTACCGCCGAGTACACGAATGCACATAAGTTCCTTTGCGCCGGTGTTGTCGGCAACCTTGAGGATAGTTTGCTGCTGAATCACAGTGTAATTCCTCCTTTACTCAAATGCCGCTAAAATTAAACTTATTTAG